>Ga0181379_1000806_pt1 | contig 15047 bp, 29 predicted proteins | sample 2SPOviralmetaG_FD_130115 | JGI IMG/M metagenome (GOLD analysis project Ga0181379, IMG submission 130115) | Marine viral communities from the oligotrophic San Pedro Time Series (SPOT) site, San Pedro Channel, CA, USA - 2 SPOT_SRF_2009-07-10 | ecosystem: Environmental > Aquatic > Marine > Strait... | reverse complement strand
ATGAAATGGATAAAGAAACAAAGAGATAAGAAAAAAAATGGATAACAAAGAAAGAAATAAAATCGTATCATCGTTCAATTCCAAATGGAAGTATAGAAAGGATAAAGAACAGTATGGTATGGCTGATGCATGGAAAATCATCTACTCTCTAAATGCAGAAGGTAAGTATGTAGGAGATTGCGAAGACTATTCATTATCTATTCTTTGGAGACTTTCTGGAGAAAGTCATTTAAAAATGTGGTGGATGTTAATTACACATCAGGCTGGTATTTGTTTGGTTGGACCAAGTAAATGGAAAACATCACATGCTGTATTAAGATACAAGGGTGAATATGTGGATAATTGGACTAAAAAGTTTGGTCCTAAATCTGCTATAGAAAAAAACCACACTTTCCATATTGTTTATGGATATGGTTGGGCTTACATGACAGCCTTAAAAATGATTTTAAGTAAAGTAGTAAGGACTATTAAGGGATTATAATGCATAGTTTTTTAGAACATATTGAAGAAAGATTTGGATTATATGAAGGTTCACATGTTCCTTTAGAACAACCTATGGTTGAAGAGGCTGAACCAGAGTTAAATAGTCCTAAAAGAGGTGGTAAAAAGAAATATGTTGTTTATGTTAAGAATCCTCAAACTGGTAATATTAAAAAAGTTCAGTTTGGAGATACAACAGGATTAAGTGCAAAAATTAATAACAGAGATGCAGCAAGGAATTTTGCGGCCAGACATAACTGTGATACTAAAAAAGATAAGTTATCACCAGGTTATTGGGCATGTAGATTACCTAGGTATGCAAAACAATTGGGGTTAAAGGGTGGTGGAAATTACTTTTGGTAAACCGTATTGGGAAGATGGTATAATCAGGTGGTTTGATCCACATAAACATGATGATGAGTTTGTATGGCATCGTGATATGGAAGATAGAGAAATAGAGATACTAGAAGGAGAAGGTTGGCAGTTTCAGATAGAAAATTGTTTACCATGGCTTCTAACAAAGGGAATGGTATTTGATATTAAACAAAAGGAATACCATAGATTAATAAAAGGGGTTACCCCACTAAAATGCAGGGTGTATAAACATGGCAACAGCACACGAACAAAGAGCTGATCAATCAAGAAGATTAGATAGTATAGAAAAAAAACTAGATGCCATGTCTGAGGCTATTATATCTTTGGCTAGGGCAGAAGAAAAAATACATACTATCACACAATTTGGTAAACAACAATCAGCTCAATTATTAACTCTTATAAATAGAGTAGACAAGTTAGAAGAATTAGTCAGGCAAAATGCTTCGACTGTAAATATAATTAATAAAATTTTCTGGGTAGTTATCGCGGCAGCGGCAACAGGAATCACAGGAATGCTTTTCATACAATAGGAGAACTAATATGAAATTTAATGACGCAGAAACCCAAAGCATTGCTAACGCCGTAAGTGATGTACTTGAGGGTAAAGAAAAAAAAGAAGGCTATGGTAAGAAAAAGATCAAGTCTGGATATGGCGAAGAAGCTAAATATCCTCATGATATGTTTCACCCAGAAACTGGCGAAAAAGAAGTAGCCAAAGATGAGAAAGACCATGAAGAACTTTCTAAGAAAGGTTATACTCATGAAAAACCAGTAAAGGAAAGTCCTGAAGAGCCAAGAGCAAAAGGCGAAAAAGAATTTAAGGACAAGCACGTAGTTAAGAAGTCTGGCGAAAACCCTGATGGAACAGTAACTAAAGAAGATTCAAAAAGACAACTTACTGATGAACAGAAGTACAAAGAGTTCTTTGCATCTGCTCTTAAAAAGTATGGAGTTGAATCACCACAAGACCTTGATAAAGAAAAAAGAAAAGAATTCTTTAACTATGTCGATAAAAACTACAAAGCTACAAATGAAGAAGTAGAAGAAGTAGAAGAAGCCATGTTAAAAGTAACTGCATGGACTGGTAATATGAAAAAACCACCTGCAGGTTTAACTATAGCAAAATCACAATCATCTTCATTGGGTGGTTATGATGTAATATTTAAAGGTGATGAAAAGGCACTTATTAGATATGCTAAAAGAAGCTTGGGTGCCGATGATGATGCTAAAACTTTATCGGATGTTCAAAAGGATGTACACTAACATGAAAGATTTTTTTAAATTAAGAGAAGGGTTAAACGAATTTCTAGGTCATAGAATTCCATCAGCTGGGGCAGATAGTTCTGGTATTCGTAAGGCAACCGGTGCTGATAATAAGGCACCTAATACAGGCGCGGCTAAACAATCTGATGATAATAAAGTTAAGCAAATACAAAATCAAATAGATTCAGTCAAAAAAGAAATCCAAAAACATAAGGTTGAACGGGACAAATATGCTGAAAAGGCAGACAATGGCGATCATGAGGCTGACGAGATAGCTGATAAACATCATGACCGTATGGTTTCTTTAGAAGATAAAGTCGACGATTTAGAAGATAAGTTAAAGAAGGCTAAAGACGAGTTTAACAAGAAAAACAAAAAGTAAATATAGGCTCCATGAGGAGTATATATAATATATGATGAAAATATTTGATGAACTAAATCAGAAGAATTTTAAGCTCTTCGCGATGAATAACTATAACAATACTGAATGTATTGATGTAGATGAATTCAAAGAGGACTTAAATAGATTTAAATATATTAAACGACTGTTAAGTCGATATGAGTCAAGTGATGACCTACAAGAAAGGTTGATACTCAATCACTTAATCGTCATTTTTAATGTATTTGGAATTGGTCCTGCCAATAGAATGATTTGGTATAAAGTAGAAAAGGACCATTGGACATATATAAAGCCTTTCTTGGTATATTTAAACTATTTACCAGAAGATGAAAAGGTAGATGTACCTTTGGATCCAGTAATAGTAGATAGATTAAGGAACCTATAATGGGATTGATATCAAGAACAGGTGACATGTTTTATGCCTTTAGGTTTCTAAAGATGTTAACTACACCTTGGGAAAAAATGAAGGCGTTTGAGCTTGGCATTATTGATGAGAACGGAAAGGTTCTTAAAAAGGCCAGAGAATTGTCATCGGGAGATGAAAAGGCATCCTATACTGTTTTTCATAGGTTAGTATTCAACCTAAAAAGGTTACTGAATAAATTACCATTTGGAAAATCAAAGTTGGCCTCTTACGCGACTGCCTTGTTTCTGATTAAAGAAGAAACAGGAATGAGTGAGAACCAAATTAGAAAGGTAATGAAAAAGTTTATAGATGATGAAAATGTTGATCAGTTAGAAGAATCAACATGGTTCCAAAGAGAAAATGGAATTTTAAATGAAGGTGATTATTGGTTAGTCAATGATGTTGCATCTCCAGTAACTGGAGAAATAATTGCAGAGGCCAAGACCAAAGTCAGAGTAGGGTTGGATAATAGTCCTGTTGATAATTGTTTTTATCAAAACATTTATAAGGTAATACACCTTAGAACACAACACGATATTTATATAACTAGTAGGGATATAAAAAGATGAAAAAATTTAAAGATATGTGGGAAGATGCAGCTGCAAATTCTGTAGGTGCTGGTGGTGTATCTTTACCATCTGATATGATGACTAAAGATAAACATAAAAAACATAAAGAAAGAATAAAATACGATGCTAGAACTAAAGAAGGTAAAGCGTTTGTAAGTAGAATTATACAACGTAGAGAAGCCAAAAAGTTAAGAGAACAAGAAAAGGCCAATAAGGCAAATTTAAATAGTATCAAGACAAAAAGTTAGAATAAAGGTATATATTATGACAAAAATATTGATGGGAATTATAGCGGCAATGGGACTATCCGCTATGTTATATTATAATCTATCCGTAGCTCCAATGAAAGTAAAATTGGAAGAGCAAGTAAAAATCATTGCTGCACAAGACTTACGAGATCAAGAACAAAAGGCCACAATCGAGGCCATTCAAAATAATCTTCAAAAAACTTCACAAGAATTAACAGGATTACAAGTTAGAAATCAAGCATACGAAACAGAAATGAATGAGTATATGGATATATTCAGACGTCATAATCTGTCTAAATTAGCTAGTGCCAAACCTGGTATGATTCAAACAAGAGCAAACACTAGAACAAAGGAGGCATTCGATGCGATTGAAGCAGATAGTCAGCGTATTAGCACTCTTAACGATTAGTGGTTGTTCACTACTTCAACAAGCCCCAAGGGAAGTTGAAATAATAACAAAACCAGTTCAGATAGATATTGTTCAGCCAGTAATGCCTAGAGCAATAGACTTAAAAGAACCTAAATGGTATGTAGTTTCAGATACCAAGATAATTGAAAATTGTCTTAAAGACCCTGAAACTAAAAAGTCTAATTGTAAATTAGGCAGAGAAGATTTATATCCAGAAGGGTATACTTATCTTGATAAGTTTATCGACGATATAAAGAAAAATCATGGTGGAGATATTGTTTTTGTTGCCATGACTGTTGATGATTATGAGCTTATGTCTTATAATACTCAGGAAATTAAAAGATATATTAATCAGCTTGGCGAAGTGATAGTTTACTATAGGAATGTAACAATAAATGATGATAATGCTGGAGCAGTTCAAATTAAAGTGGAGAAAGATAATGGCGACAACTAGAATGAAAGAAGAAATGGGCAAATGGGATAGAGCTGTAATAGCAGCTAAATTATCTGCAATTGCATATATGAATGAAAAACCTGCAATTACTGCAGCTAAGAAATTAGGATTTTCATGGGTTAATTTAATAAGTAGAGATGGTGCGGAAGTACTAGTGGCAAAAGATAGAAACGATTTATGGTTTGCATTTAGAGGAACAGAACCTTCTAAACTCAATGATGTTATGGCTGACCTTAAAATCTTAAAGAATACTGCCATGGCTGGTGGTAAAGTACATGGTGGATTCCAAGAAGAAGTAAATGATTTATGGATGGATATCGTAAAAGAACTTGATCATAATGATCAATTAAAAGTAAGAAAAGATGTTTATATGACAGGTCATAGTTTAGGTGCTGCCATGGCAACTATAGCCTCTACTAGATACCAACCACATGAACTTTTTACTTTCGGCTCTCCAAGAGTTGGTGGACCTAGGTTTGTAAAAAATATTAAATGTCCTCACTACAGATTTATGAATAATAATGACATAGTATGTAGAATCCCACCTGCGTGGTTAGGGTTTAGACATCACGGTGAAATGATTTATTTTGATAGATTTGGTAATAAGGCACTTAAACCTACATGGGCTGATACATTTTATGGTATATGGAATTCATGGAAAAGATTTAAATTCTTTGACGGAGTTGTAGACCATGGAATGCCTAACTATGTAAAGGCAATTACTAATTTGAAAAAGGTAGACAAATGAGTTGGTTAGTAACATTAGCACTCAAGTCTATTTTATCCAGTATCATTGGTAGTTCTTTCTATCAATGGTTTCAGGGTACTACTGCTGGAATTTGGTTTCAAAAGCAAGTAGACAGATTCATGGAATACTTTGCCGAGAAGTATGAACTTGAAGTTATGAAGAAGGATGCAAAGTTTAGAAAACAGTATCCTCTTGCCGCTCAAAGGATAGATGAAATCGAACAGAATTCACACCCTTGTAAAGAACTCCATGAGTTTGATGCATATCCCGACTTGATCGCAAGAATCGAGAAACTTGAGAAACAAAAAGTAAAGAAAAAGTAAATTAACTGTTTACTTTTCTTGCGATTTGTGTTATAATATATACTATTAAATAAACAAAAACTAATTATGATGGAAAACAATAATATGGCCATAAGGGTTACTAAGCGTAACGGGGATATTCAAGACTTTGACTTAGATAAAGTACATAAAGTTTTAGAATGGGCCGTTGCCGATATCACAGGGGTTTCAATGTCTGAAATTGAGTTGAAAGCTAATATTCAACTCTTTGATAAGATACCAGCATATGATATACATGAATTACTTATTAAGAGTGCTGCCGAACTTATATCAGAACACACACCAAACTACCAATTTGTTGCGGCAAGGTTAGTCTCGTATAAACTTCGTAAAGAAGTATATGGTGATTATAAACCACACTCCTTAGTTGATGTTATTATTAATAATATCGATAGAGAAGTTTATGACCCAGCGATAATGCATAAATATACTCGTGAAGAACTAGAGGAACTAGATAATTATATTAAACATGATCGAGATGATACATTCACTTATGTAGGTATGGAACAGTTTAGAGGTAAGTACCTAGTACAAGACCGAAGAACCAAAGAACATTATGAAACACCTCAGATACTTTATATGATGGTATCGGCAACATTATTTGCTGATTACGCAAAAGATATAAGAATTAAATATGTAAAGGATTACTACGATGCAATTTCTCAGTTTTATATTTCATTACCTACGCCGATCATGGCAGGAGTTAGAACACCAACTCGACAGTTCTCTTCCTGTGTTCTTATTGAGTCTGGCGATAGTCTTGATTCTATTAATGCTACTTCTACTTCTATTGTTAAGTATATAAGTAAAAAAGCAGGAATAGGAATTGGAGCTGGTTCAATCAGGGCCGCTGGGGCAAGAGTAGGTGACGGATCAGTTGTTCATACAGGTTTAATACCATTCCTCAAATATTTTCAAAGTGCTGTAAAGAGCTGTTCCCAGGGAGGTGTACGTGGAGGAGCCGCGACTGTGTATCTACCAGTCTGGCACTATGAGTTTGAGGACTTGGTAGTATTAAAGAATAATAAAGGTACTGAAGAAACTCGAGTTCGTCATATGGACTATGCGTTTCAGTTAAATAAACTGATGTACGAAAGATTATTAACTGGTGGTAATATTACTTTCTTTGATCCTAATGATGTTCCTGGATTATACGAATCCTTCTTTGATGATCAAGATAAGTTTAAAGAACTCTATGAGAAATATGAAAGAGCATATTCTATTCGTAAGAAAACAATGTCGGCATTAGAAGTATTCCAGAAACTACTTACAGAAAGAAAAGACACGGGAAGAATATACATAATGAATGTTGACCATGCAAATGATCATGGCTCATTTGATCCTAAAGTTGCACCTATTAGAATGAGTAACTTATGTTGTGAGATTGACTTACCAACAACACCACTAGAATCATACGATGACCATACAGGAGAAATATCCTTATGCACTCTATCAGCAATTAATTGGGGTCTTATAAACAATACCTCTGAATTTGAAAAGTATTGTGATTTGTCCGTTCGTGCCCTTGATGAACTTCTTGATTACCAGGACTATCCAGTTGCTGCCGCTGAAAATGGAACTAAAAACAGAAGGCCTTTAGGTATTGGAATTATAAATCTTGCATATTTCTTAGCCAAAAGAGGTCTTAAATATGATGAAAGTGCATTTGAAATAGTAGATGAATATGCAGAGGCATGGAGTTATTATCTTATTAAAGCCTCAGCTAATTTGGCTGAAGAAAAAGGCAAAATACCTAAAAATAATGAAACAAAATACGCCAGTGGAGCAACTCCAAATACTACATATAAGAGTGCAATAGATAATTTAATAGAGCATACTGAACGACTTCCTTGGGACGAGTTGAGAACTCAACTTAAAGCCACAGGAATTAGAAACAGTACTCTGATGGCATTAATGCCTGCGGAAACAAGTGCACAAATTTCTAATAGTACAAATGGTATTGAACCTCCAAGAGCTTTAGTATCATATAAACAAAGTAAGGACGGAGTGTTACCACAAGTCGTCCCAGGTTACCATCATCTTAAAAATAAGTATGACTTATTATGGGATCAAGAATCACCTGAGGGCTATCTAAAAATATGTGGTATATTACAAAAATACATTGATCAAGGAATCAGTGTAAATACGTCCTATAACCCTGAGCATTATGAAGACAATAAAATACCTATGTCTGTCATGATACAGGATTTAATTACAGCTTACAAATACGGTCTTAAACAATTGTATTATTTTAATACTTACGACGGTGCGGGTGAAATGAAAGAAGATGAACATCACCCATATTATACTGGGACTGAACAAATTGTTGATGACGAAGATTGTGATAGCTGTACTATATAAATAAGTAACCAAGGAAATAATAATGGCAATATTGAAAAAGAATAAAAAATCACATTTAGATAAAAACATGTTTCTTGATGAAGGGGTAGATATTCAAAGATTTGACATTTTAAAATACCCACAGTTAGATAAAATTACAGATAAACAATTAGGTTTCTTCTGGCGTCCAGAAGAGGTAGATATATCAAAAGATAAAAAAGACTTTGAGAACTTAACAGACCATGAACAACATATATTCACATCTAATCTTAAAAGGCAAATTTTACTGGATTCTGTTCAGGGCAGAGCTCCTAATATGGCGTTCTTACCTATCGCCTCATTACCAGAAGTTGAAACTTGGATTGAGACATGGTCCTTTTTTGAAACAATACACAGTAGAAGTTATACTCATATTATTAGGAATATCTATGCTGATCCTTCTATAGTATTTGATCATATGTTAGATATCAAACCAATAATGGATTGTGGTGGTGATATTGCTGAATATTATGATGACTTAATTAAGGATAACAATTCTACTACGAATAGAATGGACCATAAAAGGTCTTTATATATGTGTATGTTGTCTGCAAATGCATTAGAAGGTGTTAGATTCTATGTATCATTTGCATGTAGTTGGGCATTTGCTGAACTTAAAAAGATGGAAGGTAATGCAAAGATTATTAAATTTATCGCAAGAGATGAAAATGTTCATCTTGCGGCCACTACTACTATACTTAAAAAAATGGTGGCAGAAGATAAAGAAATGGAAAGAATAGCAAAGAAAATGGAACCCGAAGCGGTAAAACTATTTACTGATGTTATCGAACAAGAGAAGGCATGGGCAGAATATCTATTTAAAGATGGTTCTATGATTGGTCTTAATAGTAATATTTTAAAAGAATATATAGAATGGATAGGCTGTAAAAGAATGAGAGCAATAGGATTACCATGTCCTTATACAGTACCTAAAATTAATCCTTTACCATGGACCGAAAAATGGATTGGTGGTGGTAATGTTCAAGTTGCCCCACAAGAAACAGAAATCAGTTCTTATGTTGTTGGTGGAGTTAAACAAGATGTTGATGATAATACATTAAAGGGTTTAAGTTTATGAGATACGAACAACAACTAGAACTTCAACTAAATAGAACAAGAGAGGCAACACCAAACGAAGTTAAAGAATGGCAGAATGGTGGAGACTTTTTTATGACAGGAAAATTTGACGCAATGAAAATATTTGTAGTAGTTCCTGCTTTAATACAATTTGTAGTAATCGGAGGAATGATGTTTTCCTTCTTAGTAATAGGATTAAGTGTAGAATGAAAGGTTATATATTATTAATATGTTTATTAATGTTTGGTTTAATAAATTGGACACATGCGAACTTAGAGTACAAAGGGTACCCAAGGAATACATCATGTACAGGTGAATGTTATGAACAATATGTTAAAGAGAATGGTACAGTACTTGAAATCATTCAGGCACAAAAGGCAGAAGCTGAGTCAGATCCATTTAGTTCCATTAGAGGACTTTGGGCTGGATGCGCAGCATGCCATGGACAAGAAGGACAAGGAATGGCGGTCTTTCCTAAACTTGCCGGACAAAACGCTGAATATATTACTCAAAGACTATATGCCTATAAGAACAGAGAGACAGTAGGAAACATGAGCTCCACGATGTGGGCTCAAGCTGGTATGTTAACCGACCAGGATATAAAGACAATTAGTGAATTTATTGAGGAGACAATGAAATGATAGAAATATATGGAAAAGAACAATGTCCTTTTTGCGACATGGCAAAGGTATTATGTACTAGAAAAGGATTGGAATACAAATACTTTCAATTAGGAGAAGATTTCAGCAGAGAAGAAATGATAAAAAAGTTTCCAACTGCAAGAACCTTTCCTCAAATTATTATGGAAGGTGAAAACATTGGTGGTTATGACCAACTAAACGAGAAACTAGGATAGGATTATCCATGAACGAACCAACTCATTGGTATACACATAATTGCGAATTTTGTTTTATTCAAACAAAGATACGCTTCGACGATGAAAAACCAGAAACAGTATTTTGTCCAGTTTGTGGAACTGCAGTAGAAGATATTGACGAATTGGATTTTGATGAGTAATTGGTTGTATGAGGGTAGAGTATTTGAACCACCCGAAGATTTTAGTTCCGATGATCACTATGGATTTGTATATGTGATTACAAATAGGGCAAATGGTAAAAAGTATGTCGGAAAGAAATTCTTTTGGAGTAAAAAAACATTACCCATAACTAAAACTAGAAAACGTAGAAAAAGATTACTTGTAGAATCAGATTGGAAAGATTACTTCGGATCCAATGTTCACTTAAAAGAAGAAGTAAACAACATGGGACCTGATATGTTTCATAGAGAAATTATCCATTTATGTAAAACAAAAGGAGAATGTGCTTATATGGAAACAAAGGAACAATTTGATAGAGGAGTACTTCTTACAGATGATTATTATAATGGAATTATTAACTGTCGTATTGGCGGTAATGCTGTAAAAAACTTAAAATAACACTTTACTTTTCACACAAGATGTGATATAATAGTACTTATTATGGGCAAATTAATACACTTTCCTTCGGGACAAGAACTAAAAAACCAAGAAGATCACTTTAAAACTATAGTGGATTCTTTAATTGGAGATTCAGTTGATACTGCTCAACATCTACTGGATGTTATGGACGAAGAACTTGCTGATATGGATATATCATGGTTAGAAGGCTTTAACATTAGAGATGAACAGTATCCAGAAAGTAGAGATGCTTTTGTTATTGTGAATATGATATATGCAATGCTTTTAAGGTATAGTGATATACCTCATGAATTGCATAAAGATATGGATTTATTATATTTAAATATAAAAAGATTCGCACAAAAGAAGTCAGAACAAAGTGAAGAAGAAAATGAAATTATATTTGAGCCAGATTTTAATTTAGACGGAGATGATGATGATATTACTTGATTACAGTCAAATTGCACTTGCTAACATTATAGTACAAAGACTAAATGATGAAGAAGTGATAAGGCATATGATACTAAACAGTATTCGTATGTATAATAAAAGATATCGCAATGAATATGGCCAAATGGTTATATGTGCTGATGGAATAAATACTTGGAGAAAAGAATACTTTCCAGAGTATAAGGCCCATAGAAAAAAGAATAGAGAAGAATCGGACCAAGATTGGAACGAAATCTTTAGAATACTACACCTAGTTAGAGACGAGATACAAGAGAATCTTCCATATAAAGTTATTCACATGGAAGGGATGGAGGCCGATGATGTAATTGCCTCACTTGTATTAAGGTCACAAGAATTTGGATGCCACGAACCCATGATGATTGTATCTAGTGATAAAGACTTTATACAACTACAAAGATACTCGAACGTAAAACAATTTTCACCTCAGCAAAAGAAATTAGTTACTGACGATAATCCTATAACATATCTTTGGAATCATGTATTCAGAGGAGATAGTGGGGACGGAGTTCCAAATGTATTATCAAGAGATGATACTTTTGTATCTGAAGGTAAACAAACACCTTTAAGACAAAATAGAATTGATGATTGGATATATAACTCTGATAGGCTAAGAGATGTTATGCCTGAAGAAATATATAGAAATTATCAAAGAAATAAAAAACTTATAGACTTAACGGAGATTCCTGAGGACATCCAAAAAAGTGTTATAAATAAATATGATTCACAAAAACCGGCAATGAAAATGAAGGTTTTGAATTATTTAATTAAAAAAAGATGTAAACTATTGATTGAAGTATTGGAGGAATTTTACAACAATGAAACTATTAGTACCTGAAATATTTGAGAGGGCATCAGCCTTAGCAACACAAAAAGAACGTCGTGAACTTTTAAGAAAACACGACTGCCCCGAATTAAGAGATATCATTAGGATTAACTATGATCCTAATATAGAATCTCTTTTACCTAAAGGTAAACCACCTTATACCGCCGATGACGCCCCTGAAGGTAAGTCACCGACACACTTAGGCAAAAAATTTAGAAGATTTAAATACTTCTTTAATGGACCAACTGGTCTAAAAACTGAACCTCTTAAAAGAGAGTCTATGTTTATTGAAGTGCTAGAAAGCATTCATCATACAGAAGCAGAATTATTAATTGCTGCCAAGGATAAGAAAATGAAATATCCTGGTATCACTGAAAAACTTTGCAAAGACGCTTTTCCTGGATTGATTGCAGAGTAATCTTTGTTATGACTATATCAATTTTACTAACTCAAATTAAGGAGCTGCTTATGGGTAATGGAATTGAAAGTCTGAAAAAAGACAAGAACGATACATTAAGATATCGTACTAGATTATTAAAAAAAGGTAAAACAAATCTTGCATCTAAAATGAGGCGTAAGGCTGACAAGATACAAGATATGATTAATTATTTAAAAATAGCTAGTTAAGGTGGGAACATAGTGAACCCCTTAATATTTTTATCCCATTAGGGGGTTTACTTTTTTTTAAATATATGATATAATACATACTATGAATATTTTTATACTAAATGACGACCCAATAAAGGCAGCACAAGACCAGTGTGATAAACATGTGGTTAAAATGATTGTCGAATCCGCACAAATGTTATCTACAGTACACAGAATGCTAGATGGGTCTATTGAACAAAGACCATCCAAGTCTGGTAAACGAATCCTAAAATATTACAAGTTACCCGATGAAAGGGAGAATATACTGTACAAGGCTGTACATCACAATCACCCTTGCACTGTATGGACTAGGGAATCATCTTCCAATTACCTATGGCATTATAAACACTTTATTGCCCTATGCAGAGAATATACATACAGATATGGTAAAATACATTCAACAGAAACTAAACTCGGTGCAGAATTAGGTATGTTACCTAAAAATATACCTTTGGCAGATTTTACACCATTTAAACTGGCCATGGGTTCTAACCCAGAATGTATGTTTGAAGATGCAGTCAAATCATATCGAGCATTCTATCACACAAAACAGGAAAGATTTAAAATGGATTGGACAAAAAGAAAAGTACCAGAGTGGTTTAATTATGCCTCTGTATGATTTTCAAAATAAAGAAACAGGAGAAGTTGTCGAATACAACATATCTATATCTGAATATGATAACTTCATAAAAGACAATCCTGATTTAAAAAGGGTTATACTTAAGGCTCCTGGTTTAACCAGTAGTGGTGGACAAGGTGCATTACAAAGAGCCGGTGATGGGTGGAAAGAAGTTCAAGATAAAGTAAAGGCTGGACTTCCTCCTAGTTTAAGAGACAATATAAAGACAAAATGATGTTTACACATGAACCAATAGATTTAGGTTATGACCTAAAAGCAAAAACTAAGAAAACTGGTAGAACTTACACTACTCCAGAAGGTAAGGATTATCCTTCGATTACTACAGTATTATCCATATTAAGTAGGGATTCAATACAAAAATGGAGAGCAAGAGTAGGTGAAGAAGAAGCAAATAAAATATCAAGGATCGCATCTACGCGTGGTACTGCCGTACATGAATTACTTGAAAGATATGTTGATAATAAACAAGATTTTTTAAAGGGGGAACTCCCTCACATAGTACAATCATTTAAAGATGTACAACCAATATTAGACAATAATTTAAATAAAGTTTACGCACAAGAGGCTCCTTTATATTCAGACCATTTAGGTTTGGCTGGAAGAGTGGATTGTGTTGGCGTATGGGCTGGTAAAGATTCCATTGTGGATTATAAAACATCTCGTAAGCCAAAAAAGAAGGAATGGGTAAGTAACTACTTCATGCAATGTGCTGCATATGCAATCATGTGGGAAGAAAGAACTGGTATACCTATTACACAATTGGTAGTATTAATTGCTGTAGATAATCACGAACCTCAGGTTTTTGTAGAACATCGTGATAATTGGACTCAACAATTACTAGATACTATACAAAAATATAATGATGAAAAACGCCGTGAAAGGGTGTTTGGTAAATAGGAGAAACTATGTTAACAGTAGGAGATTTATTCCCGGCCTTCTCACTCCAGGGAATTAATGAAAAGAACGAATTTGTGAGAGTAGATGTAGAAGAAAATTATCAACCATTAAAACATGATTGGTCAGTAATTTACTTTTACCCTAAAGATTTTACTTTTATTTGTCCAACAGAAATTGCTGGAATGGATATGTTGGTAGATGAAGCAAATGTTATAGGTGTCAGCGGTGATAACGAGTTCTGTAAATTAGCTTGGAAGAAAGATAATGAACTGATTGGTAATATCAGACATACACTTGCAGCTGATTGTGGACTTGGTTTATCACATGAACTTGGAATAGTAAATGAAGATGATGGAGTTTGTTATAGAGCAACATTTATCTTTGATAAAAATAGAACTATTCAACATGCATCTATTAACGCATTAGATACAGGAAGAAATGCACATGAAGTGTTAAGAACATTACAAGCTTTAAAGGCTGGTGGTCTTACAGGATGTGAATGGAATCCAGGAGAGGACTTTGTAGTATGAAAAGTTTAAGAGATAGAATAATTAATACATCGGTTCAATATCTTCAAGGACAAGCCGAAAAACATAGAATGAATATTGAGTTGATTTTAAGTAATCCAGTTGCAGTTGCAGAACATTCAGATATGATGGAATCACTTGAAAAAGAACTTGGTTTGATGGCTGATTATGTTGATAAACTTGAGATGTTAGATAAGTATTTTAAGTAAAATAACTAGATTTTATATATAAAAAATATATACTTTTTTTCTAAAAACACTTTACAAGCACTTTAAAATGTGTTATAATAGTTGTATAAATTAAGAAAAAGGAGTAAATTTATGAGTAAAAATGCAATAAAAGGAAGACTAGTTGTTAACGAAAACGTACTAGTGGAAGTGCCATTATATAAACAAGAGATGGTGGATTTGGCAGTCTCTAAAGACGACAACGCTTGGGATCAACTTTGTGAGTTGAT
>Ga0181379_1000804_pt1 | contig 15060 bp, 21 predicted proteins | sample 2SPOviralmetaG_FD_130115 | JGI IMG/M metagenome (GOLD analysis project Ga0181379, IMG submission 130115) | Marine viral communities from the oligotrophic San Pedro Time Series (SPOT) site, San Pedro Channel, CA, USA - 2 SPOT_SRF_2009-07-10 | ecosystem: Environmental > Aquatic > Marine > Strait... | reverse complement strand
TTGAATTGAGTAGTTTTGATTCTTAGAAACTTTAATTTTTATAGAACTTTCCTTGTCTAAAACTATAGATCTTGGAAATTTTGTAAATGGAGAAATTGGAGTGATTATGAGAGTATCCATACTTGTTTGAACAATTGGACCACCTGCAGAATAATTATATGCTGTAGAACCTAAAGATGTTGAAATGATAATACCATCTGCTCTTAATTTAACTTTCTGTTCATAAGTTTGAATTTCTAAATCTAGCAATCTAGTGGGTGAATTCTTAATTATAACTATCTCATTAAAAGCTGCGAAATTTTTTTCTTGATTTTGAATAATTGGTGTCCTCTTTTTTAAATACTTCTGATTCGTTTTTGATAGAAGTGATGTGATATCTATCTCTTCTAGTGAATTGACAAGATAGCCAACTCTTCCTGATCCAATATTTATAACAGGTACTTTGTTTATCCAACCTAGTTTCATTGCTCTTAAAGCAGTTCCGTCACCACCAAGTCCAAGAATTATAGAATCTGAATTTATTTCAAAATCATCATCAGTATTATCTAAATCTATATATTCATATACAATTTTTTTTGAATCCAAAGTGTCAATAAGACTCTTAAACTGGCTAGACCTGATATATTTCTTTGATGAAACTATTGTTATCTTTTTCATATATTTATATTACACCGTACTTATAATGTTCATAAAATGATACCCATATCAGATATAAATCCAGCTAAAAATACACCCATCATTTCAAGAATATTTATGATATCCGTTGTTTTAACTTATGTATTGATTCAACCTAAGACAGATTTAGAGTTATTCAATTTTTTTTATGAATATGCAACAATCCCTTGTGAATTTATTACTGGATATCCTCTATCTATAGAACAGTATTACCAAAATAACTGTAACGTAATAAGCAATGATGTTATATTTCCCCTTAAAAATGTTTATCTGGGGTTATTTTATTCAAACTTTTTTCATGCAAATTTTATTCATATCTTAGGAAATTTGTGGAGTTTTTGGATATTTGGAAATAATGTCGAAGACAAGCTAGGAAAGATAAAATATTTAATTTTCCTGTTAATTGTTGGTGCAGTAAGTATCTCATTCCATATTATTTTAAATCAAAGTAGTTTAATAACTGTTGTGGGAGCTTCTGGAATTGTATCAGGACTTATGGGTGCATATGTTTACTTATTTCCAAATGCTAAGTTACTAGTTTTAGTTCCATTTGGAATATTATTTCCAACAACCATAAAGGCTAAATATTTTATGATTTTTTGGTTTGTATCTCAAATATTTATAGCTATTTCATCAAGTAATATTTCGTGGGAAGCACATATTGGTGGTTTTATTATTGGATACACATTATTGAAAGTTTTAAATTATAAAAGGGACAATTTCTGAAAAAGAGTTTAATTTTAAATCAGCTGAATCTTCAGGGAGAAAATTGCTTATACCTGATGTAACCAATATGGAGTATGCATTAATTTTTTTAGCAAAATTTATATCGGTATCTACCCTGTCTCCAACCACATAATCAATTTTAATTTTAGAATCAACAAAATACTGTGTATAAAAATAATCTGGCTTACCAAATGATTTAATTTTAATTTTCATACTGTCTTCTATTATCTTTACAACGGCCCCATTGCCAGGTAATTCTTGATTTTCTGTTGGGTAAGTTAAATCTTTATTTAAACAATATATTGTTTTAACTTTTTTTACATAATTAATAATTTTTTCTATCTCATCAATATTTATATCATCTTTTCTACCAATTAATATGGCGTTAGACTTTTCTAAAGAAGTTAAATTATAATTAGAATTTTTCAAAAATTCTTTTAACTCATTGGACCCATAGACATATAAATTATATTTTGAATGATCAATATAAAATTTGAAAAGTTTTAATGGAGTAATTATATTTTCAATATTTATTTTTTGATTCAACAAGTTCTCTAATTTAAGTTTTAATACATCCGGTGATTGTGAGCTGTTGTTAGTAGTAAAAAGAACATTAACATTTCTTTTAATTAGTAACTTATATGTCTTTTCAACCCCTTTTATTAACTCATTTCCTTTATATATTGTTCCATCAAGATCGGAGGCGAGGTTTATCACGTTTTTCCTCCATTAAAAGTGCTCGAGCAGTTATACCACTAGCTTCATAGAAATTTTTAGCTATCCTATCACTTGGTAAAGTAACTGTTCTTAATGGCATGTCTTCCTTCTTAACTTCTTCACGAATTGAATTTAACACAAATGTTCCTAATCCTAATTCCCTAAAATTTTGTACTATAAATATTTCGGTTAAAATTCTATATTTATTTTGTAAAAAAGTCTTAGCATAGCCAATAGGTAGTGTTTCACAGGTCAGCTGATAAAAAGAGGGATTTGCAAAATCTAATTTTTTATAATATTCAATTAAATCATAATCTATAAATCCGATTTGATTTATAAATTGTGATTGAAGTTCTTCGTTTATTTCTAATACAGGTTGTAATAAAAATTCTTTATTGAAATCATTGTGTTTATACACAATCTAAGCAAACTTTTGCTCTTGGCTTAGCTAATTGAGTTTTTCCTAAAATCATAAAACAAACAGAACAGGTAAACTCATCTTCTTTAATATCCTCAGCTGTAGTATCTAAATTTAAATCAGACTTTTTAACATTTCTTTTTTCTGCAGCATCTACAGACATAAATGAACCTTCAGCTTCATCACCATCGTCTACAGATTTTTTCTCTGTTTCTACACGTGCTTCTAAAGATTCTGTTTCTACCTCTTCCTTTTCCTCCTCCTCAGCAGGAGTTTCTACTTCATCTGAGTCTTCTTCGAGATCTTCCAACGTAGGTTCTTCGATTTCTTCTGTCTCTTTTTTAACCATAAATCTCCCTTATGCTTTTTAAATATTACTAAATTTTAAAACGTATGGCACGTTTTTTAATAAATATCTCAGCAGGTCCATGGCCAAAATAATCTCCGTCAATTTCTATAGCTTGATCGGTCATTAGCTTAATTTTACTAGTTTTCTTAAGAACAACACTTGGTTCTTTAAGGTGTAAACCTCTTTTTGCCAAAAAGAATATTTTCATTGCTTTTAATTTTGTAACTGCAAATATTTGAGCATTGAACAACCCATCTTGCAAACTAGATTTTGGCGATATGTTCCAACCACCTCCAAAATACTGTGCATTGCAAACAGATATATTGAATGCACTACCATTAAACTCTCCCCTATCTGAACTAATGCATGTTTGAGAAGCTGATGCGAAGATAATCCTTAACCAAAAACTTATTGGATACCTAAATTTTCTAATAATATTAGGAAGTTTTTCACTTGTTTCTACACTGTCAGCTAAAAAACCAATGTTTAATACATTTACAAAATATTGTTCTTTATTCTGATTTCTAACTAACCCTATGTCTACTTCATAATAATTTTCAGTACAAAGATGACTTATTGCATCTTCAATTTTTTGTGGAATAGCAAATGTTCTAATAAAATCTGAACCACTACCCGCAGGTAACACGGATACTTCAGGGTTTGAAATATTATTTATCATAAGTGAATTAACCAATGCGTTTAATGAACCATCTCCACCGATAGTGCAGTATTGATATTTTGATGAATCGTTATATAACTTAATTTTTTGATCCAGTTCCTCAAAAGAATTAGTTGCTTCGTAAATATACTGTAGATTATTTAATTCAAATAGCTTGTTAATATATTCTTCCTTGAGATTTCTTCCTCTTGAGTTTTTATTATGTATCACAACATATGTTTTCATGACATTGTTTTCTGTATCAATTTATTATCGAACATTTTATGAATCTTATAAAATTCCTCATCATCGTATAAAGTGTAAAGTTTTTTAGATAATTCAGATATCTCTTTTGCAACTTTTATGAAATCACCAATATTTAAATTAAATTTTGTTACTACATATTCAATATTTTGACTTCTCTTATATTCATTTATAATATCAAACCACTGCAAATCTATATTTGTATTGTGTTTTAAATTATTCATATTTTCTAATTTATTTAATAGTTCTAAAGATGACTCAAATGATGAATATTCATTTTCATATGCATCATTAAATGATAAGTTTCGCACATCATTAGTTATACCTGAAGCTACAAACATAAGATAAAAATCATCAGTTTTATTAGAAATTTTTTCATACAAAAATATAGCGGGTATTAGATTGTCTCTTTGTGTTTCTGCAAGCACCCTCCCTTTATGATTATCAAGAAAATTAAGTTCTTTAAGAATATTGTGTTTTGCATAAAACATTTTTTCAAGTAATTCTGTTTTGTATTTTTTCTGAAATATAAAAAAACTTTTATTTAATAACTTAATTGCATCTTCGAGACTATGGTTTTTGACTAAATTGATAATTGAAAAATAATTAACAGAGTATGCGGAGTTCAGGTTACTTGATTCAAGTGAAAAAAGGTTAGTGTACCAATCATTATTAATATTCTTATCAAAAGAAAGAAATGCGTAACCCTTTTCATCAATTCCTCTCCTTCCAGCACGTCCAGTGAGTTGGAGGAACTCCGATTGTGTAATTAATCTTGTTTTAATTCCGTCGTACTTATAAAGCCGTTCTAAAATAATGGATTTGGCAGGCATATTTATTCCTAAAGCTAAAGTCTCTGTCGCATATAAGTAGTTTATAAATTTATTTAAAAATAGATACTCCACAAATTCTTTAACAATTGGAGCTAAACCAGCATGATGAAACCCAACGCCTCTAGACCACATCCAAAGATGTTCATCTAAATTTAAAAGAGTGTACTCTTCATTTTCTAAATCACTAAAAACAGAGTCAAATTTTTCCTTAATTTGAATTTTAAAATGTGTAACAGATGAGGAATTGGCTAATTGTCTTGCTTTTGATTCGACTTTTTCCCGTGAAAAATAGAAAAGTATGGAAGGTAATAAATTCATTTCATCTAAATATTTAATTATCTGATGTCCTTGAGGATTTGAATAATTATTATTTTGTTTTGAGAATCTGAAAATTGGATTATTTTTTTTATTTTTAGTTGATTTAATTATTGAGAATTTTTTTGTTACTTTATTTGTAGCTACTAATGATATTTCAAGTGGGACTGGTCTATTATCAGATACAATTAACGATGTAGGTCCTCTCAATGAAACAATCCATTCAAGAAATTCATTCCTATTTTTTATTGTTGCAGAAAGACATAAAAATTTAATATTTATCGGTGCATGAATGAATATTTCCTCCCAGGTGGTTCCTCTTTCTTTATCACCTAAATAATGAACTTCATCTAAAATTATTAAACCTGTATTTGTTAATCGAGAATCATTTGAAAATATCATGTTTCTTAAAATTTCAGTAGTTGCAATTATTAGATTCGCATCTTGATTAATAGATCTATCACCAGTTAATAAACCTACATCAATATTTTGATTTTTAAAATCATTATATTTCTGATTTGATAAGGCTTTGATTGGAGTTGTGTAGATTATTCTTTTATTATTTTGTATGTAATACTCTACTGATTTTTCTGCTATCAAAGTCTTGCCTGAACCAGTTGGAGCTACCACAAGAACATTATTTAGATTTTTTATATCATTTATCGAGTCAATTTGAAATTTGTCTAATTGAATCATTCCTTATTTATCTCTATTAAGAAACAAAACAAATTCAATTAGTAAATAAACAGGTATAGCAAATGCAAATAGTGTTAATGGATCCCCAGTTGGTGTCAGTACAGCAGAAAAAATTATTACTACTAAAAATAATTCCTTTCTATTTTCTGTAAATATAGATATGCTTAAAATTCCTTTTTTTATTAAGAAATATATAACGAGAGGTATTTGAAAGGAAAGACCAAACAACATTGCTATGCGAAATACAATTTGAAAATAATTTTGTGTTCTTAATATAAAGTCAGATTCGTTGAACGAGAGAAGGAAATCAATAGCTATAGGTAATGTTTGATATGCAGCAAATAATCCAAAGTAAAATAAAGATAGGAATGATGTTAAGTACATTACATAAGCAAAATTTGTTAAATTATTGATTGCAGGTTTAATAAAATTACCTATAAGAATTATCAATACTGGCAAAGATAGAACTAGAGAGACTAATAAGGTATTTGAGATTTTGACTTGAAACCCTTCATATATTGTAAAAGCAACTAAGTCTGCATTTGAGTACCCTGCGTTTAATAGTGGTTGGACTAGAAAATTATAAATAGTTGAATAGTTTGCGTATACAATAATTGCGAAAATTAACAAAATAGTCAGAGATGCAATAATTCGGATATTCAATTCTTTAAAGTGGTCAAAAAAAGGCTTTTTACTCATGATTATTCTTCTTCCAGCCAAACCCATTTCTCATTTATTGAATTATCACCTATTACATCCCTTCCCTGCTGACTACTCAATATAGATGTATATTTTAAAATTTTTTGTACCTTTGACTTGTCTAATACACCTAAGGAAATAAAAAGAATAATTAAAAATTCTACTAAACTCACAACATCTCCATAAGATTATTTTTTCTTTTGTTAATATCATTTAATAGTTCAGATGGTGCGACAACTTGAAGAAATAGTAAATTCTTTATCGCATAATCCAAAGCATTCTCATATGAATAAAACTCCATATACAATTTCCCCTCTACACATTTATATATTCTACTACCCAATTTGTTTAGAAAATTTTCATCCAATAAATCAAATTCAACTTCAATAGTATTTGTTTTTATTTTTGACGACTCTAAATATTTAAAATCATCAGTTATACTAACAATCCTTTCGACTAGGAAGAACTTAATTGAGTTTTCATCAACATCAAACGCTTCAAGAATAATTCCATCAGAATTTGATTTAAGAGTAATTGGTTTTATTTTATAAAATATTGAATTAGTTGAGCCCAACTTAATGTACTCAATTACATTTAGCTGATCATTAAAAGCTAAGCTTAAAGGCTTTTCGTAATCTGTGCTTTCCAGGGTAAAATAGTTGGCTAATATATTAGAAAATTCTTTAATTGATTTATTTTCATCCTTTAGTGATAGTAAGTTTGCGTCAGTAGATAGAAGAAAATATATATTAAATAATTCTCCATCATTTATTGATAGGAATTCAGATACATTTTCACTCAAATTGAAATTAATTTCTTTTCTGTCTTCATTAATTTCATAATCAATAAATGTTTCTCCAGAAGTTGTATAAACATCAGATACAATTGTTAAAATATAAAATAATTCTTTTTCTGAAATTTCTAGTTCTAAAAGTAGATTATCAATAAGCCATAAGGGTTTGTTTTTTATGGTTTTAAGGAACGATTGGATAAATTTAATATTTATTTTTTTATTCATCTAAAATCTCTTTGACTAATTCAGGTTTGTCAATAAATAAAAGTTCAAAAGAACCATCACAAATTAATAAGAATTTAACTAAACCATAAGTGTCACTTGTTCTAATATGAATTTCGTCATTTTTTTCATGTTTTATTAATTTGTGAGAAAAGATACTTTTGTTAGCGGTGTATATAGATTTTGGTATTGATATACAAATATTTAAAAACGATTTTGAATCCTCCCAAGAAAAATTAAAAGGTTCTCCCGTAGTGCTAAATAAATTATCTTTGTTTCCAACTTTTAAATCACTTATATATTCAATTTTGAAAGTTTTAAATACCTGACCTTCGAATGCAGCAAGATACCATGATCCATCATGAAATCTTATTCCTTGAGGTTTTACTTTTCTATATTTAGATAAATATGTAAATCCCAATCTCTTTTTGTCGTTTGTAGCTAAGAGAATTTTTGATAATATTTCTGGATTAACTAACTCCTCAATTTCTAAATTTAAACTTTTTTTAACAATTAAGTAATTAGCGATAAACTCATCAATGTTAATTTTTGCTTCCTGTTTGATTTTGTTAAATACATATGATCCGCCCAGTGAATATCCTTGATCAAAACCCCATTTATCGTTTTCATATTCAAGAAGATAACCGAATGATCTCAATAGTGACTTATCCCTTTCAAACGATCTTCGAAATGCCTGATTGGATAAATCTCTATAATCAGAGATACTATCTTTGATTTCATTTGTTGATATTGTTTTATTATTACTTACTAAATTTAATAATTGTATTGATCGTTTTATTACATTTTTCATATTACGTTAATTACACCTATTTCTTTTAATAAAACACCTAATAAAAAAAATTTTCTATTTTAAAATTAATACTAAGTCAACATTATTGTAATATATACATTATGAAAGTTTGGATTGATCAAGATTTATGCACAGGTGATGGCCTTTGTGAAGAAATAGCTCCCGATGTTTTTGTCGGTTTAGACGATGGACTGTTTTATGTAAAAGAAGGAGACAAAATATTCTCTGAAGAAAACGGTAATGTTGGCGGAGCAGAAGGACTAGCAAATGTACCACAAGGACAAGAAGAAGCTGTAGTTGAATCAGCTGAAGAATGCCCTGGTGAGTGCATTATGATTGAACCTTAATATTTTATATAACGTCCAGAAATTATAAATCCAGTATGAGACACAAGCTTATTGCTTGGCCTTACTATTTTTTTATCAACAACCCAATCCCTAAGAATCACTTCTTTAATTTCAATATTTTCAAATTTATTATTTATTAAAACATCATTGAACTTAGTTATTTGACTTATAGAGGGAAGATACGACACCCATTTCAAATCATTAGTAATAATGTTATTTACAAAAAATTCCCATGGTTCAGGAACATCTGTAACTACTGTATCAATTACTTCAGCATATTGTTTATAGTTAAAATCTTGTAAGCTAGTAGTAATAAAGTCAAGATTGTAATTATTTTTAAAATCATTAGTAGACATATATCTGTCTATAGTTTTTTTTGCTCTTCTTTGGTTTTTTTTACTTACATCTAGAGAAATTAATGAACCCCCGGTCCCTATTATGTTCAATAAATATAAAGTCAGCGCTCCAGAACCGGTTCCTATTTCTAGAACATTACTATCTTTATGAATGTCCCCTTCTAAAACAATCTGTCCAATATCTTTTGGATAAATTATTTGTGGACCCCTCTTCATCAAAAGTACGAATTCTTTATATGTTGGATAATAAATTTTGAATTCAACACCAGTTGAAGATTGAACTTTAAAAGGAATGTTTTTAATAACTGAAAAAGAAAATTTTCCTTCATTAGTAATAAATTCTTTTTCTACATCTACTACAGCAAGGTATTTACTTTTAGAAGTTTTTACTACTATTAATTTATTATCTAAGCTCAATTTATAATGCTGATAAAAGAGGTAGCAATAGTGTTATAACCATTGCCGATGAAACAATAATAACTATTACCTTTTGTGTATTTTTACTCATTTAATTCTTCTTTTTATTGTCTTTTTTATCTTTAAGAACTTTTCGTAAACCCTTCCCAATATAATTCCAAAGAATAAAAGAGATATCAATTTAGATTGATCTTTATTTAATTCATTTTTTAAATTATCATAATTTTCAGAAAAAGAACTCATTTCAAAATCTTCCAAACAATTATCCCAAAACTTAATAATGCCAACAGCGCAAAGGAAAAATATATTAATGCTTGAATAAAAAATTGACCCTCAAATGCTTGACTTGAAACCATAGAAGAACCAATAAGAATAAAAAGGGTAGATATAGCGAGATAATTACCAGCTTTAAAATTTTTCTTTAATCCCTTTATGGACTCCTCAATAGGCTCAATTGTTTCTTCCTGAACATGTTCAAGAAGACTGTCTAAAGCTTTTATTGCGGAAATAGGTAGATTAAACATATAAATTTAATTCTTTCTGTTCTTTAATATTATTCCAAGAACACCTTGTACTGTTGCAGCAACAGGAAGAGCTAAAATAGCACCAACACCGCCCAGAGTATACGCTCCAAAAAGTGTTGAAAATACAGCAACTGCTGGATGTATTTCCATAGTTGATTTAGTAACCCTAGGACTTATAAAGTAGTTTTCAATAACTTGATAGATTAATAAAACGCTAACAGTGGCAAGCATTGAAGTTGTTCCTAGTGAAATAGAAGCAATAAAGGGTACCAATCCGCCTAAGAAGGTACCAACAACTGGTATGAGTTGCGATAAAATTCCAGCAGAAACACCGAGTGCTATTGGCGAAGGAAGTCCAATTAATAAAAAGGCGAGAGACAAAACTATGCTTGCTAATATTCCAAGTATAAATTTTGCAACTATAAATCCACCAGCTTTTGAGACTCCAATAGTCCAAACCTGGTCAATAGAATTTGATAAATTTACAGGTAGTGATTCTTTAAGTTTTACTCTCCAACCATCACCTTCACTTATTAAATAATACGTAAAAAAGAAAATAATAAAAATGTGTCCAAGGGTTTTCAATAACCCTTGACCAGCAAAAACTACACTTGAACCTACTGTGCTTCCGTAATCTTTTATAAGTGAATTAAATTGTGATTCTAGATCTAATGATTGACTAGAAACTGCAAATCCCTCCACATTAAGGTAATTTATAAAATTATCAAAGTAAGTAGGAATTTGTGCTGAAAGAAAATAAATTTCTTGAACCATGATTGGTATTATTGAAAAAAAAGTAGCACCGATCAATAGTAAAATCATTGATACAGCTATTAAAGCAGAAACTTTTCTATTAACTTTTTTAGATAACCTATAGACAACCGGCTCGGCTAAAGCAGCTAAAACTATCGCTACAAATAGATCGAATAGTAATGATTTAACTCTTAAAAAAATTAGTACAGAGATAGCTATAAAGAAAACGTATAGAAATGCCCTATTTAAGAGCTCTTGTCTGGTTTCTCCTTTAGGTAAATTCATAATTATTTGACCTTAGAGGATAATTTATAGTTACTTTTTGGTATGAGTAAATAAAGAAAATAAATAACTATAGAAATTGTAAATACATATTCGAAATTAGTAATAGATTCATTAATTAATTGTCTTGTAAACATAGATATAGTCATGAAAAATGCTGCTAATAATAATAATTTATTTTTGTATTCTAAACCCCTAATTGTGGTGTTTAATAACAAAACACCAATTAAAATTCTTCCAATACCTTCGAATGTATTACTTCTTAAAAAATAAAATTCTCTTATATTAAAGAAGCCGTCTTGACCAATCCCACCAAGAGTCAGATGAATAATTCCCAAAAGAATTAAAAATGTTGAAACCCATGCAAGGCTAAAGTTATTTAATGAAAATCTTGCTTTTATTGGCGTTGGCCATGGTTGAAGAGGGTTTACTCTTTGGACAAGATTTGGAGAAAGATTGAATTGAAATCTTTCATAATTGCCAAACACAAACGTAACTAATAAATGTATAGATATTACATTTAGCGGGTTTAAGTTAAACAAGAGAACAACTATTAATGAGATAAGATGCCATAAGTATATTGTGTAAATATTTGAATGAATGTGAGAGAATATTAACCAAACTTTTCTGTTATTTAATAATTTGTCAATATAAGTCTGAAGTGAAATTAAGAAAAATATAAATGCTAAAGAAACAACTAGATAATATGCTGATGGCGGGTCCTCATTGCCAATTGAATTTAATCTATAATTAGCAAAATTTAATAAAATATTGTTAAAAATTACTTGGTAATAAAGAAACCCATAAAAAAGTAAAGCCAACATAAAATAAATTCTTTTATTTAAAATCTGTATTTTTCCATCTGCATAGAAATAGCCGAACTGGTGTATGGTCAACCAAAAGAAAAGATAATTAAATACCTGAACATAGGAATAATTGATTGGCACTTCAATGATATCAATAAAAAAAGTAGCTAAACCAAATGCCAACAAGGTTAAGTAAGGATATTTTTTATGAAGGTATATTGTTAGCGGAGCGAACATAACCATAACCATATAAATTGAAACTAACCAAAGTGGCCATAAGGTAAATTCAACTAATGAAATTACACCATCTTCTGTAGTAGTAAGATAATTTGGTATTAAGTTAGTTCTTAGTAGAACATTGAGAACTATAGAAACAGAAAAAATTAAAACTAAAACTGGGCCTAATAAACTATTTATTCTATCGACTAAATAATTCCATTGGCTGCCGTCTCTACCAACATTAGAATACCAAGCAATCAAATTTGTAAATCCCATAGAGAATATAAATATAGGCAACCCAACCGTAAACCATGTAATAATTGTGATATTAGATGAGAGGTATGAATTGTTAATTATTAAGTACTCTCCTCCTGAATAATTAATATCTAAAAAGGAAAAAGAATTAATAACCAGTAGCAGTAAGCCAAATGTTTTTAAAAAATCGATAAATCTCTCTCTAGAAATAGAAGTTTTATTTATCTCATTAAAAACATATCTGAGTGACTTAAAACTTGGTATAAATAATTTTGTAATTTCTCTCACATAAATATTTTACATAGCTCAAGTAACTTAAATACCAATATAATTAGATAATGGAAATTGTTGTTTACAGTCCAGAAATTGCAGGAAATGTAGGAGCAATAATTAGGCTTTCAGCTAATTCTGGTGTTCCTGTTAATTTTATAAAGCCATTTGGATTTAATATGCAAGAAAATAAAATTAGAAGAGCTGGTCTAGATTATCATGACTTAGCAGCTGCTAAAACCTATGAAACATGGGATGAATTTATTGATATGAATAAAGGGGCTAAGCTATGTAGCCTTACCTCAAAAGCAACAGAGCCATACTGGAATTCAAGTTTGAACATGTATGATTTTCTAATATTTGGACCGGAATCAGTTGGACTACCAGATGACATTAGAAATAAGTATGATCAACTTACAATTCCTATGAAATCTAACTCTAGAAGCATAAACCTAGCAAACTCAGTGAGTATTGTAATGTATGAAGCAATCAGGCAACATAATGTTAATTAATGGCTTATTAGTTTTTTTGGGAGGAGGTATTGGATCACTTCTGAGATATCTAGTTAATTTAATCTCCCAAATATACACGTTTAATTACATTGGCACTCTTTTAGTAAATACAATAGGTTCTTTTTTATTTGGTTTCTTTATTATTTTTGCAAAAGATAAAAGTGAATATTTTAATATATTTTTTCTTGCTGGGGTTCTTGGTGGATTTACAACTTTTTCTCAATTTTCTTATGATGTAATAAATCTACAAAATGAAAGTAATTTACAGTCAATAATTTATTTACTTTTATCGTTATTGCTATCTGTATTATTAGCATTTGCAGGAATGATTTTAGCTAATAGAATTCTAAAATAGTTATAGTAAAAATATGGCAACATTTGATATATCATCAGAATTCAACAAACAAGAAGTAACTAACGCTGTTGACCAGTGTCATAGAGAAATATCTAATAGATACGACTTTAGAGATACGAAAACATCGATAAGTTTAATGGAAAATTCCATTTTATTAAAAAGTAGCACATTAGATAGGATGCTTGCTGCTGAACAGGTATTGAAAGAAAAATTTGTAAAAAGAAGTGTTTCTATTAAATTTTTAGGAGATGCCAAGGACGAGACTTTACCTTCTGAAGTAAAACGGACCTATAATTTAAAATCAGGGATTGACCAATCAACTTCAAAAGAAATAATTACACTATTAAAGAAAAGTAATAAAAAAATTCAATGTTCTTATCAAAATGAAACTATAAGGGTAACAGGTAAAAAAAGAGACGATTTACAAGAAGCAATTATGCTAATTAAAGAGTCAAATATAGAAACTCCATTAAATTTTGGTAATTTTAGAGATTAAATTTTAATTTAAACTTTTTAAATAATACTCTCGAAGTAAAAACACTAACTAATAAAAATCCAGCAGTTATTAATAAACCATCATCGAAACTTGTTGTAATGAAATAAGATGTGAAAAGTATAAAGAATCCATAGAAAAAACGAAAAATTGAAAAAATGATAAAAGCTCGAAACAATTTGTTTTGTTTAAGTTTGTTTATATATTTCAATTAAATAAATATCTATTTTTAGAAAGCACTTTATAGACATAATCTCGAAGTTTTTTAGGAAATATTTTAAGAATATAAATAAGCTTATACAATTTTCCTAATGAAGCGATTGACATAATTACTGCATCTGAATAATAATAATTTTTTGAAGATGTCTTAAAAACTAAAGTATCTAATTCATACTCTTGCCTAGATAGCATTTCATGACTTTCAATCACTAGTTGATTATTTTGTTTACTTATCCACTCACCATAGGATGAACAAATAGAACAGTTCTGATCAACATATACTTTATTCATTTGGTAAAAACTCCATACTTAGTGAATTTACACAATATCGCTGGCCAGAAGGTGCGGGTCCATCATTGAAAACATGACCTAGGTGTGCATGGCAAAAAGCACATGTTATTTCAATTCTCACCATTCCATGTGAAAAATCTTTTTCTTTGTTTATTTTATGTTCTATTGCATCGAAAAAACTTGGCCATCCAGAGCCTGATTCAAACTTTGTATTAGACTCAAACAAGGTTTCCCTGCAAACAACACACAAATAAGTTCCTTCTCTTTTTTCATTAAGTAATTTTCCAGAAAATGGAGGCTCCGTTCCACAGTTTTGAGTAACTTCTAGTTGTTCTTCGGATAAATGATTTTTTTTAACTCCCATGTTTTTATTTAAGCAGGGATTAAGTATAAGTGTAAAAATCTAGGTTCAATATCTATTACTTGCGTTTGTATTTCCGTATTTAGTTCTACAATATCAATATCGGTTAATGAATCAAGATAATCAATATGAACAATTGCCAAATATATATCAGCACCGACTGATACTAAATTAGTTTTAATTATTTTCTTAACTTTGTCAAATTTATTAATTTCTGATTGAAGGACATTTGAAATTTGTAGATTTACAGTTTCACCAGTTATTAAATGTTTCATTTCGTAACCTAAGAAAAGACCAGAAATCATTAATAAAATACCAATTAATATTGCACTAGCAGCATCATAAAAAGAATTGCCAGTAAAGAAAGTTAGTAACGTACCAATAAGCGCAAATATTAAGCCCAATGTTGCTGCAAAATCTTCAA
>Ga0181379_1000802_pt1 | contig 15061 bp, 11 predicted proteins | sample 2SPOviralmetaG_FD_130115 | JGI IMG/M metagenome (GOLD analysis project Ga0181379, IMG submission 130115) | Marine viral communities from the oligotrophic San Pedro Time Series (SPOT) site, San Pedro Channel, CA, USA - 2 SPOT_SRF_2009-07-10 | ecosystem: Environmental > Aquatic > Marine > Strait... | reverse complement strand
CAAAGAAAGGATGTAAGATGGACCCCCTCAAAGAACTATGGTCTCTCTATGAAGCAGTGATGGAGAAGCCTCCTCTTCAAGATGAGTCTTCTCCAACTATTGGCACACCAGAGACTCAAGACTATGAACACCCTGTCTCTCAAGAGAGACGTAAGGTTGATGTAGCCCGAGCTGCTGGAATGGAACCAGAACAAGCTCACGAGACTGTCTATGGAGAGGTGGACACAGGTAACACTGACTCCAAGGCACAACTTGCTGCCACTCTTGCCCGTGTTCAAAACGACGGTGGTAAGAAAGGTATCAAGATTGAGAAAGATAAACCTTTCAAGTCACTCCTTGCCAGAGATGATGAACTTGAACAGAAAGATGCCGTCACCCCAGACGACATGAGAACCCCACAACAGAAAGAAGTCCCCAACGCCCTTCAAGCTCCTAATGGTATGTCTAATACCATTGACACACAAGAAGAATACGATTATAATGAGGACGTGACTTATCTTCAAAAGTATGGACGCGCCTAAACATAATAAGGTAGCAATTATTACGGACACTCACTTCGGAATCCGCAAAGGATCACAGATTTTCCATGACTACTTCTCACAATTCTACAGTTCCACATTCTTTCCTCTACTCGATTCTCGCTCTATTGATACCGTTGTGCATCTTGGCGATTGCTTTGACGTACGAAAGGGCATTGACTACTGGAGTCTTGATTGGGCAAAAACTAATTTCTTTGATCCACTAAGGGAAAGAGGCATTCACCTTTATCTTATCATTGGTAACCATGATATCTTCTACAAGGAAAGCCTCAGCATCAACTCTCCAGGTCTCAACCTTAGAGAGTATGACAACATTACCATCATTGATTCACCGTCCACGGTCTCTATTCGAGACACCAATGTTTTCATGGTTCCGTGGCTCTGCACTGGGAATGCTGAGAGATTCACACAAGAGTTGGATGCCACACCTGCCGATCTATCCATGGGACACCTAGAACTGGCTGGATTTTATGCCAATAAGGATTATCAGTGTCAACACGGCACAGATCCTAAGATATTCAACCGGTTTGATCGTGTCTTCTCCGGGCATTTTCATAAGAAGAACTCTTTAGGCAATATTACTTATTTGGGTAATCCTTATCAACTCTATTGGAATGATGAAGGAGAGTCTCGTGGTTTTCACATCTTTGACATGAAAACCTATGAACTAGAGTTCATTGAGAACCCTAACCGAATGTTCCACAAGGTTTACTACAACGAAACCAAGAAGAAGTTGTTCAACCCTACAAAGTACAAGGACAGTTATGTCAAGGTGATTGTAGAAGGCAAGTCGACTCCAGCCAGACTCAATAGAGTTGTTGATAGTCTCTATGACGTGAACATTCACGACTTGAAGATCATTGAGAACCACGACCTCAGCATTGATGATGATGTGGAAGTTGAAGCAGAAGACACCCTAACCACTCTAACTAATTATGTGAAGGCTCTTGAAGATGATGTCAATAAAGAAAACATTATTGAAATCTTTAAGTCTCTTTATGTCGAATCCCAAGAAGTATAATGTATGTTTTAACACAAAAAGCCAATGACTTAGACTCCGGTGTCTACGCCGGAGTTGATGAGGATGGTGACCAGATCGTCCAGTTCTTTGTTAACAAAGACGACGCCATCACTTATACTACATTGCTAGAGGCGACTGGCCAGTCTCTCTACATTACTGAGACTGATAACGAACACATCGATAGGATGTGTGCCGCTCTTGGTTTCGCCTATAACATTGTTGAACCTGGTGAAATTATTTTCCCCAGAGTTGAAACTATGATTAATGACAGCACTTTATGATTACTTTCAAGTCTCTAACCTTTCAGAACTTTCTTTCAGTCGGTAACTATCCAGTCACAATCGAGTTAGATAAAAGTAAGACTACTCTTGTGCATGGAACAAACGGTAGTGGTAAGTCAACCATCCTTGATGTCTTGACTTATGCTCTCTATAACAAGCCGTTTCGTCGTGTCAACCTTCCACAACTTCTGAACTCACAGAATAAAAAGGGTCTCCTTACAGAAGTTGTATTCACTATCGGGAAGGATGAGTACATTGTTACCCGTGGTATGAAACCCAAGGTCTTTACCATTCAGAAGAATGGTGAGGAGTTAGATGCTAAGGCTGCCGATAAGGACAACCAACAACACTTGGAACAGAACATCCTGAAACTAACCTATAAGAGTTTCTGTCAGGTTGTCATCTTAGGTTCCAGCAACTACATTCCCTTTATGCAACTCCCATCTGTGGGACGTCGTGAGTGTGTTGAGGACTTCTTAGACATCAAAGTGTTCTCTACTATGTCAGTCCTTGCCAAAGACCGCCTGAGAGGGGTCAAGGAGTCTATTAAGTTCATCAAGAACGACATGAGTGGCTTGATGTATAAACTTGAAGTCCAACAGGATAGGATCAAAGAACTAAATGCCAGACAGGATGATGACACTAAGGAACTAGAAGAGGTTATTGGTTCTTGTTCTGAAGATATTGATAAGAAACTTAAGTTGATTGAGGGTATTCAGTCTCATGAACAAGATGTTAAGGGTCTTTATAAACAGGTGATGACGAAGAAGCCTGACAAGAAACTGATGGAACTTCAAAAGATTATCACCAAGTTTGAGACTAAGGTTGAAAGACTATCCAAGGACACAGAGTTCTTTACGACTAATGATAACTGCCCAACTTGTAACCAAACCATTAGTAATGAGTTGAAGAAAGAGATTGAGACGAAGAATAGTAAGGAAGTTGATAAGTTGATGAGTGCCTGTAAGGAAGCATCCAATCATATGATTGAGTTTGAATCTGATATGAGAGTGGCTAAGACACGTCAGGATCACATCAGTTCGTTACAGAATTCTATCTTCCGTTATGAGACCGAGGTTCGTGCTCTGGAGAAAGAAGTTAAAGTAGCAAGAGATAAACTGGATAGTCTTCAGATCGACACATCTTCCATTGATAAGGAAGAAGGTAAGTTGGAAGTTCTCCGAGAACAAGCCAAGGATATGAAAGGTCGTTATGATAAACTAACCACAGATGTTGGAGACTATGAGATGGTAGTAAGTCTTCTAAAAGATAGTGGCATCAAAGCTCAGATCGTTAAGAAGTATCTGCCTGTGATGAACAAATGTATTCGTAACTATCTCACTCAACTGGACTTGTCTATTCACTTCACTTTGGACGAAGAGTTCAACGAGAAAGTGTCCTCACCATTGCACCAGAACTTCTCCTATGCTTCGTTCTCTGAAGGACAGAAGGCAAGGATAGACTTAGCACTAATGCTGACGTGGCGAGAGGTAGGTAAGATGAAGAACTCTGTTACGACCAACCTTCTGATGTTGGATGAGGTCTTCTCTTCTTCTCTAGATGAAGTTGGTAAGGATTGTTTACTTACTATTCTTCGTTATAAACTAGATGATAGTCAAAGAGTGGTGGTTGTTGACCACACACTCTCTGATTCATTCAAGGATAAGTTCGATAGTAACATTGAAGTTACACGAAATAAGGGCTTTAGTCGTTATAACTAACCACCTGCAAATACGTTGAGACTGCCTGCTGCTACTGCAGTACAACCGGCAATTTTATCTCCAACTCTTCCGGCTCCAACCCCGTTCACAAATACAGTACTAGATCCTTTTGCAATAGGCATTTGATGAATTGGACAAGGAGAACCTGGAAGCTTGTGAGGGGTGTTGACGTGACCCATACAAGACCAAGGAATTCCATTAACTCTTACGTTTACACTTCCTTTTGCTCTGACCATTCCAGAACAATGTGGAATGTCGGCGTCTCCGATTCTAGTTGCGGCTGGCATAAGTTTTCTCCATTAGTTCTTTGAATGTGATGTCCCACATATGAATCTCCTCATGTTGTTGAACTGTGTGAGGAGGTGGTGGGATGTTTGGTAAGAAACAGATGATTTCTAAGATCTCAAGATCTTCTGGGATGTCTCTGAAGTTATTGAATGTATGATATTTGTAATACTTATCTAAGAATTCAAACTTCCCAGTGGTTATCATCATAGGGTGAATGTGTTTATTCTTCATTCTCCCCACCACCAGACTTTTCTATAATTTTTGACATAATACTTTCAAAAGTAATTACTGAATCGCCTGGTTTAAGTTTATCTTTATAGTCACTGTCTGAGTTAATTTGAGAAGCCAAGTTTGAAATAATTTTATCCCGCCTCTCGGTGTTCGCACGAATCTCTTCTTGGTATTGTGCTTGAACTTCTGATATTCTTTCTAGTTCTTTAATTGATTCTTTCTGAGTGGCTTCCATGATAGGACCCAGTCCAGCAAGCATCTCCTCAACCAACTTGTCTTGCCTTGCCTTTTCAGCCTCAAGGGCTTCGATATCTGATTCTAGGACAACGGTGCCGTCTTCAGTGACGCCAATATCGCCGACGGGCGGCGCCTCACCGTTAGTAATCCTATACACAGTAAACCCTGCAACCTCCGATGCTGCTTGGTCTATGGCATATTGAGGTTCGATCACTCCACCATTAATGATGTTAGCATTACTATCGTAGTTTGGAAGAGCATCCACCTCATAGAGACCCATGTGATAAAATCCGTGAGTAAAGTAACAGTTGTCTAAGACTTTCTCTAACAGTCTTTTCAAGTTTGAAAGGTCTTGAGTACATAACTGTGTGATTACAAAACTATAACTTTGAGTTCCTCCAAGAAGAGTACTGTAAGTTGTATCCACTCTATAACTAACGGTCACCGATTCCCTTTCGTCTGGTACGAAAGCACTGACCGTATCCATGGGTAATTGTGGATTTGGTAGACTAGTATCAATATTATCTATCGTTCTCACATAATTTTGATTTACCATTTGTGTTGACGGAGTAGAAAGTCTAGGTAACCAAGTCAGTTCTGCTTCATCAAACACTCGTAGATAGTCATACTGAGTGCCATTAGTAATACCTCCTTTGCCTGAGACACTACCACCAACGACTTCTCCTGTAGGAATTGTAAACAGTTCTGAACCTGAGTTGGTTGTAAAGAAGGGAACAGTGGGAGGACTGAGAGGAGTAATAGTTTGACTCACCAGTGTCCAAGTTGGATATGAATATGAAGAAGAACCACTTGGTGAACTAGTTTCTTGCCAGTACTTCATGGCGAATCCGAACCCACTCAGGAATCCTTCGTCACCAAGCATGCTTATTTGTACAGAATTCCAAGAGGGCCCTGTTACAGGGTTAAAGCCATTATCTGTACCATCGTTACCGGTAGAGGGTGTCCAATTGGTACCCTTATCCATTATGATGTCAAAACCTGAGTTTATTGTGGGTGTTTGTGTCATTTTAATTCAGAAAAATCATTGTTGCTGTAATTTTTTGAACGCCACCTATAGTAACTGCTTCATTCATTCCTACAATTCTCTTTCTATTCTTTGTAACCATCTCTATTCTATCGCCGAGGATAGTGCTACTGAAGTGATTGCCGGTTACAATCTGTTCCATGAATCCATTACCGCCAGCAATAGGACTAACTCCTGTCATAGCGTAGTTATGAATAGCACTAGTCTGTGACTGGAAGTAATAGTCTCCACCAGGCTTACCAATGTTTTGTGGTGCTGGTAACGTTGGAATATAAACTGACTGAGTCCAAGTAGCTCTCTGTTCACTGGTGTAACCAGCAGGTAGATACTTACCTACCAAGTCCAGTCTTTCCTGACCACAGATAAGGTTCAGGTAACCAGCAGAGACAATAGTAATACCACCAGTGGGGTCGTCGTTTTTGATGACGTGGTGTCCCTTGACGTGTTGAATGTTAGTTCCCGCAGACTGAGCTCCGGGTGCCGCAGCAGTGCCAGTGCCTCCACCAGCACCCCAACCACCTGATGATTCCTCAGTGCCACAGGAGGTTCTTTGACTGACCACACTGGTCTTCATCTCCTTAGCATCGAAGTGAATACTTTTGGTGGCTTCAATATCAACTGCTTCGGTTGCTCTTTCAATGATGTTATTTGCTTTCATTTCAAAGTCAGTGGCACAGTGGATGCCACCCCTAGAACCAGACTCGATGTTTAGTTCTGAACAACGGATGTTTAACTTGCCACCAATTTCCATGGTGAAGTCTGTGTCTACTTTTTGAATAGAGACATCAGAACCTTCATCACTACCTGAAGTTCCAGAGGATAGGATGCCCTGAATCTGGTGGATGTCTGTCATTGCTCTGACTTGGATACTTCCGTCAGCCATGAACTCAATGTGAGATCCAGAACTATGCTTAAGCATAAGTCTTTCACTACCTGGTGTGTCGTAGAAATTAAACTCGTGACCACTAGGAGTTACGAAAGGGAACGAGTATTGGTACTCCTGTTTCCCGTCTTTAATTTGTGATCCGCCTGCCATAATTAATAATAATTCCTTTGTTCGTTGCCTGGACAATAAATGAACTGAACCGGTGGAAGATCCACTTTAGATGGTTGTGCTGGGTCATACTTGTTGACCACGTTCATGATGGGATAGAGTCGTGCTCCATATCCACCACTAACAGATCCGTTTAAATCTGGACTTCCTTCTACGATATCGATTCGTGGAATTCTTCTGAATCCCGTACCACTATTTATGATGTTGTAGTCAACGATTCTTCCTTGTTTTGTTATCAGTTTCACTTCACCATTTTGACCACCAGCATCTCTATCTTCAATGTACATCTTTGGATCCCTGTAGTCGAAACCAGTGTTGCCGATGTAAAAACCACCAATAGTTATATCATATCTTGGGTCGTCTGTAGTAATTCCGATGGTGTTGGCATCTGGAATGACACTGATAGAGGGGTTTGGTTTATTGGCACTCCAAGAAGCACAGTTGGTCAAGACTGCCACAAGTTCTCCACTCCTAGGATCAACTATAGGAACTGGTGCTCCTTGATACTCTGGAATAAAGATTGATGGATAAACCAGTCTGGAGTTTCTTCTGTTATTGAAGAAGTACTTCTCACCTGGTCTAATGATAACTGCTTGGTTAGGTGTTCCTTGAATGAAGTTTCTTGCACAGGCTGGCTCTGAACTAGGAAGTGGGACACCAATAATACTACCACCTCTGCCAGCTGGTGTTGTTCTGAGAGTTATTGGGTTACTTGATGTTTCAACAACAATAATTCTATTGGATGTCTCAGTAGAGGAAGCTCCACATTTCAGAGGTAGACCACCCTTCGCTCCAACTGAAACAGCTACACCATAAGATGTTGCCAGTCTGTTCTGACCAGCATAGACGGGTGAACCACCAATACCACCAGCACTAACTTGAACACCGTTGATAGTCACTGGAATTCCACCTTCCCCACCTGCTGTGACAGCCAAACCACCGTCGTCTAGGTTTGATGTGGCAGTTACGAAACAGTTACCTGCTCGAGCCCTACTGCCATTTGCCGACACATAGGTGACATCTTGTCCGGTAAGGTTCGCACAACAACTAACCCAAAGTTCTTTTCCTGTGATAACTGGATCGAGTATAGTCGCTCCTTCTGGTACACAGATGCCGTCATAACAAACATACCCTGAAGGACAGTCGGTATCGATGTTACAACCGATTGGTGTTTCTGGTAGACAAACACCATCTACACAGACGAAACCAGAGGGACAAACACCACCTGGATCACATGGAATTCCTGGAACACAGATGCCGTCCACACAAGTGTATCCTGCCGGACAGGCGCCATCGGGTCCACAGGGGAGTGGCCCTGGTCCTGGTCCTGGCCCTGGGTTTGGTCCTGGTCCCGGTCCTGGCGTTGGTCCTGGTCCCGGTCCTGGGTTTGGTCCTGGTCCTGGTCCGGGTGTCGGTGTCGGGGTAGGGGTTCCTGGTCCTGGTGTGGGTCCTGGTGAGGGTGTGGGTCCTGGTGTTGGTTCTGGATCTGGACCTGGATCGGGAATAACTGGAGTGCTGGCACCTTCACAAACCTCTGTTCTGGTTTCTCCGGTCATACTTCCGGCGTCTAAACCACCAAAACCAGTGTTCTCCATTCTATCACCAAAGGTACTATTGTTTGATGATCCGCTACCGCTACCGCCTCCACCACCACTGGAAGTTCCATCCACTGCATCAACTAAGCCCATGAGAGATGACATAGCTCCCATTTCTGTGTTGTAGATTCTATCCATTCTACACTTTTTGGTCTTAGTCAGTATGTCCTGTGAAGCATCTCCAGCGACGTTATGGAAAGCTCTCTTTCCACTATAGTGTTGTTGGATAAGGAACTGGAGAACGTTATTTGCAGTAGAGAGTAAACTTGCCAGAGCACCTAGACTGGCGATACTGAACTCTTGGTTTTCTGAAGCATCTGCTGACACCTCCAAGGAAATCTCAGCCCACTGGTCGGCTAGTGTTGCGATGTTATCAACAACAGTCGAGGCTATACAGATGTCACTGGAGTTTTCAATGTCTGTGATAGGGTTGACACCGATAATTTCTGGAGACCCTGGTGGTTGGTTTCCATTATTATGGTTGTTGATGCCTTGGATCATGCCCATAACCAAAGGACATAGGGAGTCAATCAAAAGTTGATAGGTTGCGTTGAAAATGTCCCCTTGGTCGGACATTGTGATATCTCTAGTCTCTACTTCTACCCACTCTCTCATAAGTGTTAGCCCACCAGGACCAATAGCTTGTGAGTGAATTGTTCTGTTTAGTTCATTAATGAAAGCCTTTATTGAGTTCAGATTGCCTTTCATACTATTACAAATCATAAAGGCAATCTGACCGAAGATGCCATTCATGTCAATATAGTTACCTGAAAAGCTATTCCATACGATGTCTCCATATGTGAAACGACTTTCGGCTACTGCCATCATCTCTTGGATTTTCATCTGGATGTCAACCACTGCATGGGGGATATCCCCACACATACTATCCGCTTGTCTTGTGTTTGCGTTATGTGCTGTTGGAGTGTATTTGGTTAACTGTTTATTCATTTTCTCGTCACTTGCCTTTGACTGAGATGCCTTTGAGCCATGACAATCATTATCTGCGTCAGAAGTTAGGAAGTTACCAGCCTTGTCTGTTTTGCCACCAAATCCTTTTCCACTTTCATCTTTCATCCGTAAGGCATAGTTGCCCTCCTGAGTCTGTGGAGAGACCATTGCGTTACTGAAAGCAATATCTTCTGGAGTATCTGTTCCTTCTCGTCCTAGGACTTCTACTTTGTTATCTTCGTCTGTAGAGTTGGCAACAAAGTTAAAGGTGTTTAGAATGAAGGGTTTCTGAGCCTCACCTGCATCCAGGAAGAAACCCATGACCCAACAGCCGTTCAGGAGACCGTGTTTGCCACCAATTCTTGACTGCATGGCATGAGTCGTAGGCATACCCACATGAGACCAAGGAAGATTCTCTGTTGGTAACTCTGTCTTGTTTTTTGTATGCCAACCAACAATACGAACCTTTACTCTACCTGACTGTTTGGGGTCATTGACGTCTTCTACTTGTCCGATGAATGGAATCATTCCATCCTTTCCCCAGAAATCGGAATTGGCTTGTGGGGTAACTTTAGATGTTGTCATGATTTGGTAGAAGTTGCGTCGTCATTTTGAATGGTGGATCTAATTACACCGACCTTAGTGTATCCTTTGGCGTCGACTCTAAAACTATGTGTCACTTCTTTAATTATGTACTGTCCTGAATACTTTTTATCGTATCCTCCTTCAAACTCTCCTATCACTTTAGTTATCTTTGCTGTCATAACATCACCAGCTCTGAAGTTGAACTGAGGATATAAACTGAAAGAACCTTGTAGGTCATCGAAGGTGTTTTCTCTCGCCAGGTTTTGTGCTGTGTTTAATTTAGACTGGTCACCTACATTTGACTGAGCTTTACTACAGTCCTGTTGGTGTGCTTCGTTTGAGAAAACTCTCCAAGTGTACCTAGTTGGTTTAGTAACAGCATCCATTTGTTTATCTGTCATCAATCTGTTGTCCTCGTCACTCCCATCAAATTCATATTCTTTATAGAGACCTTTATCGATATCGAATAAGATGTTCACACTTCTGAAACCACCTGACCTCATCTTGGCTTGAATGTCTCCACTGATAGGGAAGTCATAAGTCAAGATACTCTTGTGTGCTTCTTCTAGAGTATGACTTCTATTTGCCAGTTGTGTTCTGAATTCACCTCTATCGTCTCCACCTCGGGCCCCAACCAAGTCGTCAATAGAACAGAACCTATATCCACTTAGACACTGCCATAAAAGGAAACCAGTTGTTCCTTTTGCTTTGTGTTCTTGTTGTTTGACTTCTTCTCCATCCTCAGCTGAGGAATTGCCAGTTACGCCATGTGTCAGAACGTATTTTATAACATCCCAAGGTCTCTGACGTGGTGCGTTGTATGTTAGAGGTAGCCCTTTACCTACGTTTTTGTCTAGTGTTCCACCTAAAGATTCAATCATCTCTGATACGATCTCTTCTGGTGTCACATCCTTGAACGCCTTTGTAATTCTTGTCTGTTCATTATTCCTCATCTCCACGGTAGTGAAGTCAAACAGATAGATCTTTTTGTTTCCATTTTCTATTCTGTTTCTCAAACCATTGAGAACACCTTCAAACTGTAACTGACTGTCGTCTGCGGCACGAACAGAGAATTTTATAGGTTCGTTTCCTTCGATCTCATACTTCTCAATAAAAGCCGACCCGTCAGTTTCCATCAACTGGATTTGTCCAGTGATGATAGGAGTGTAGATGTTTTCATAGATGTCTACTTTTAGGAAGAGACCCATTACATCGACGTCGTCGATCATAATTTCTTCTACATAGACTTCTTCTGGGTTCTGAAATTGATTTGCCATTACGCAATAGACCCCATAGCTAGTCTTCTATTGGCATCAGCTAGTTCTGAGACACTAAACTGTGAACCCCCTGTGGTCATTTGACTTGAGCCAGTAGACACAACCTGACCCTGTGGTCCGGGGGTAGGTGGCATTGACACACTTATGATCTTTGGTCCTTTGTTTTTCTTCATAGCTTGTGAAGCTTCACGGAGTCTGGTCATTTGAATATTGGTAGAACCTTTCATTGTACCTCTATTTATTTGCTGTCCTACAGTGCCACCCTGTTGTAACTTCTGTGCTTCTCCCCCGTGACCTTTATACATTGACATAAAATCAGTAGCACTATATTTGGCTTGTGACCCATAAGAACCACCCTTCATTGCATTGGGCCCACCTTCTACTGACGCCCACTTCTGACCGACTTTGTAGATCTCTTGTTCCGACAGGCCATCGGTGAGGTTTACACCAGCTTGTGATGTCAGTCTTAGTGCGGCTTGGTCTTGGTGTGCTGGTGAGAAGTCGGGCATTCCCATTTCTTTCCACGTTGAGGATAAGAATTGATAACGACCGGCGGCATCAGACTCATAACCAGACGAAACTTGTATTTGTTTCGGGTGTTTCCAGTCTCCACTGAACTGTTTGCCAGTGAACATAGTTCTATATCCGTTTTCTGGGTAAGTGCTGGTTCCTTCTGCATCAGCGATGGCATTCAATAGAGCTCTAGCGTTTGGATTGGTAACAGAATTTGCTCCATCGCCAGTTGAACTTGAACTTGTACTGGTAGATGTGGCATCAGCAAGAGGTTTCCCGGCAAGTGCTCCGAAAGCAGCAAACAGGGGAGCGAGGAGATCTCTACCAAGTTGTAGACCGAGATCATCCATACTTGTAAAGTCAGTACTTGTACTTGTAGGCACTTCTATCTTGGGACCAAATGGGAGTACACCAGGAGGTTTTAGTTGATCGGTAGACTGTGGTGGGACAGAAGGTCTTACTGCATCAGTAGACCTTGATGGGGCAGTAGGACTAGGGGCACTACTGGAAGATGGTCCGGTACTTTCTTCTGGTTCTTCTTGTGGTTGACTTCCCAACTTTGAACGAACCATATTTCTAATCTTGGTGCCACCTGAACCTACTGGATCATTCTCATAGAGTTTCCAAAGGTCCCAACGGGCTCCATCTCCACCCCAGGTTGTTGGTCCATAGTTGTCATTCCCTGGCAGTTGTCCGTCTTTGCCGGAAGCTGCCTCTGCGTGAGTCAGAATGTTACGAATGTTGATGTCAGCAGCACTCCAACCTCTGGATGTGGCTATGTCTGCTAACAACTGAGACATTCCTTCATACTGAACTGGTTTGACAGGGTAACTTCCAAAGTTTCTATCGTTTGCGTCCTTCATAGCAGCGAGACTAATTCCAATTCCCTGGTTGTTTCTAAGGTGAGTGTGACCCCCACCCACTTTATCGTAGTCTCTTGTCTTGCTTACACTACCATCTCCCTGAATAGTGGCATGATAGTTGGAATGTGCTCCAGAATATCCACTACCTGCCCAGTGTAGGAAGATCTTACCACCTCTGGCTCTCTTCTGGACTGGTTGTCCTTGTGGTGATACACTTTCTTCTGACTTTGGACCGTTATCTTTGGCTCTCTTCTGTTGTTTTTTGATGAGTTTTTTGTTACTCTTTCCTTTCAGTTTCTTTTTCTTCCCAGTCATACCACCTTTTTGGAGTTTCTGGAAACTACCTTCAACTTTTTCGGGTGAGACTGTGGACTTATTGACTCCATCGCCAGCATAGTAGGACTGTCCACGGGTAATGTCTTTCTTAGCCCCTTTAGTTGGACCCAACACAGGTAGACCAGCCCATTCCATAGACAACCTTTTCGCTGCCTCTTCTGGGTTCTTTTTCACCATCTCCTTGGTGACTTTTCTTTTGTTCACAATCAAATCAATTGCGATCTTATCCTGGTTACTTGGAGAGAAGAGATCTTTCTCTGGATTTAAACCAGCAGCCTCTGCTTGTTTTGTGAGAGTGGTGAACTGATACTTACCAACTGCTGAGTTCTTTCCATCTCCTTCATCACCGGCTTTCTTTGCTGCTTCTACGATGGTCATCTCTGTGATGCCATCAATTATTTCACCACCGACAAGAACATCATAACGTCCTTGTGACTCTGCTTCAGAGATCACATCTAAGATAGGAGCCCACGAGCCAGCTGATTCAACGTTAGATTCACTACTACCAGACGTATCAGTTGAACTACTGGTCTCATCTTCATCTTCTGTTGTGTCCTCATCTTCCTCTGAGTCTAAACCAAAGAATTCTTTGACTCTGTCTACTATACCTGAGATGTACTCTACCGAACTATCTACGTGTTCTTTGACTTTATCCATGAAGTTATAGACAGGTTCTAACTTTTCATTGATTGACTCAATGATGTCATCAGTGAACGATTGGAACCTGTCTTTTACTCCATCAACAATAAGTTGTCCGATGATGCCTGGACCAAGTGTTACAGCCAGACCTAACCCCAACGCCGCGAGGATCCCGCCACCTTTTTTCTTTTCTTTCCCCCGTGTTGGACCTGATCCTCCATTATCACCTTTGATCCTCTTGAGAAACTCAGATAAGTCTGATTCTCTTTTCTTCTTTTCTCTTTGACCTTTGTTATATTCGTCAATAACAGACTTACGAGACTTCTCACTGGTCCCGTAAGTATTCTTTTGAGTCTCATGTAACTTACCCAGGGTTGCAGAGAAACCCTGAAGTGCTTCGGATGCTGGCTTATCACCAAATCCTAGGAGTGATGCTGCTGCTATTGATGGGTTCATAACGTTGGCGTGTTGAGGCTTCGGTCGTATCTGTAATCAGCCGCAGCCCATGAAGGACAACGAACAGATAAGCCAGGTGGTAGGTTTTGATTTGCCGTTCCCGATGCTGCTACAGTACCGGATGATTTGCTTGGAACAACTTGAACGATAGTGGGTTGTTCGTTACTACCGTTTGCCTCTGGGTCTTTCATTTCTCTAATTCTCTGCATAGCTCGAGCAGTCACTTGTGGTGCTTTTGTTATGTCACTACGACCTTGAGTGAGCTCACTGTTAATACTCTTACTCATCTCTCCAGTCATTTTAGTTATTTCGTTCTTCATCTCTTCTTGCATCTGTTTCATCTCAGGAGTGCTCATCTCCTTCGTTATGGAATCAGTGATGGCGGACATTTCTTTACCCAACATCGAGGTGATTTCCCCGAAAGGATTGCCTGTAGAAATGGCATCAGTAATTGGTGAAAAGACACTACTAAGTGCTGAACTTATTGAACTCATTGCTCCACCCAGACCACTGGTCAGACCACTGAGAAGATTACCACCACCACCACCTGAGCCGGGAGTCTCTTGATTGTCTCCTCCACTTGCTTCTCCATTCAGGTCAATAGAGGCTAAGAAATTGTTTGATTCTCTGGGTACTTTTTCCCAACCACGGTCTCTACTATGATCGTATTGTACGTTTCCTTCACCTGCAATACCAACATGGGTCACTGACCCTGGTAGTTGGTCTGCGGTCTTTTTGTATGTGTCTTTCCACAACATCACCTCTCCTGGCTTCACGTTATTGTACTTCTTATTGACTGAACCCATGTCTGAACCAGCAAACGAGGCAGCAAAACCTGGTCCGTTATACTTGGTACCTTCTGGGTCAAGGTCTCCTGTTTGTGTAACCTTAGTTCCTGCAGGGTGTCCCGAGGCTTTCAGAACAGATCTAGTTGTGTTGGCACACTGTTCTCCAACACCTTTACCTATTCCAATGCTTGCCTCAGCAGCACTAAGAATAGCTTTAACTCCTTTACCTTGTCCAGCCTTAGCCTCTTCTGTCATTCTTGGTTGGCTGGTACCTCTAGAGGCACCATCATCCACAGTGCCACCTTTTTGGAAACGGGAGTAACTGTCATTAAACATCATTGCCATTTCCATCATTGGATCGCCAGGCATAAACACCTTTTCACCTGGCTCCAGTAGTGTGGGAACCATACCAGATGGAGAACCACCACGAGCAAACATTTCTCCAGCAGCAACTCTGTTTAGAACAAAGGCACCAGGAGGAAGCATCATAGGAACTTGGTCACCTTGTCCATGACCAGGCACATCAAAGATGCCACCACCTCTTTGTCTATTCTGTACTGGCTGTACTGGCTCTACTGGTGTATCGGTCTCTCTTTTTAATTTTAAACGTTTATCATATTGTTTTTGGATCTTATCTTTATTCT
>Ga0181379_1000801_pt1 | contig 15063 bp, 21 predicted proteins | sample 2SPOviralmetaG_FD_130115 | JGI IMG/M metagenome (GOLD analysis project Ga0181379, IMG submission 130115) | Marine viral communities from the oligotrophic San Pedro Time Series (SPOT) site, San Pedro Channel, CA, USA - 2 SPOT_SRF_2009-07-10 | ecosystem: Environmental > Aquatic > Marine > Strait... | reverse complement strand
GTTATGATAACGGGCCTGTAAATTCAGGTAGGTCTTAACTAATATGTTGTTGCTTAGAGTATACTAAAGTAAAAGGTAGCTACTTATATATGTAGGGCTTTTATATAGTATTTATAATGACACCCATAGTTATACCTATTAAACCATGAGTGTCAAGTATTTATTTTAATTATTTATCTTGCACCACCAGAGAGATCATAAACAAATTTGCCAGTACGTTGGGACTCAATGATTGCATCCATATTACTTTCAAACTCTTTATCATTCATCTTCTTGACTTGAGACTCACTAAAAGTCCCTTCTGTATCTACAGTGTCAGGTTTAGTAGCACGTTTGTTGACTACTGCCTTAGCTGCATCTTTGGTGGCTTTCTTACGAGACTTAGTGTCCATACCTTTATCTGACTTGTAAAGATCAATAACACGAATAACAGAACGTGGATCATCTTGGTTTTCATACAAAGCATCTTGTACCCACTTAGGCTGTTCCCCTGCCCAATCATGAAACTCATCACTCTCTTTAAGATCGTCAAAATCACTGTGTGCAGTACGAATACTATCAAGAGATTTGTTACGATCTGCTTCAGCAGTCATCTCATCAATCTGTTGAAGACGATCCTCTGCGTAGCTAAACTTCTCTTGAGCTTTCTTCTCAGCGATAGTCTCAACAATAGCAGCTACATCAGGGTACTTATCAGCCCACGCTTGAATGTCTTCATCCGACTTGGGAGGACGCACAACACCTTGCTCTTTAGCGTTCTCTAGCTGTAACTTAATAGTCTTTAGTTCTTCAGCTTGACGTTGCTGCATCTTACGTAGATCATCATAACGTTTCTTATAAGTGCGTTCTTCGCCTGTATCAGGAGCCTTTTCTTCTTTTGCTTCCACAGGCTCTGCTTGTTCTTCTACCTCTTCTTGCTTGGAATCAAGTTCCTCTAGTTCAGCCTCCGCTTCTGCAATACGCCGTGAGTTAGCGTTAATATGTTTTGAATCTACAAAACCTGCTACTTTAGGCTTTTCCATTGTTGTCATTTCTGCTGGCATTTTTAGTTCCTTGTGTTACGGCCTAGTACCTAAGCCTTTTCGTTTCTTCTTCTTCTTCGCTGGTTCGTTTGCAGTTACGTATCCCCCGTTAGCGTAACTTTTCTTTTTAGGTTTATTTATTAAGCCACCTTTGTTAAAAGGCCCCGATGAGTCATAATCCTCTTGTGGTGCACTATAACCACCACCACCACTCATAACATCATCCCTACCAGTATTACCGCCGGGACCGCCATCATCTCCATAGTTACCTGCACTTGTATTAGGTTTGTTTGAACCTCCCGGAGTAGATGTTGTATTACCTAAAACATCAGTTGTAGAAGTATCACCACCGGGCATACCACCGCCACCGCTGCTGCCACCGCCGTTATCACCGCCACCACCCGTTCTTCGTTTTTGGGTAATGCGAGTATTTCCTGCTGCGGTTGCTTGTGCAAATCTTGCAGCGTCTGCAGCTTTACGTTCTGCTTCAATCTTAGCGTCTAGTCTTTCCTTCGCCCCTTTTGTTTGTGCACCTTCATTAATACTGTTTGAAGACGTTTTAGTAATGTCTGCACTACTTACCTTTGCAGTAATTGTAGGAGTAGGGTCTACTTCACCCTCTTTTGCAGCAACAGCATTCTCTTGTGCCTTTTTAGCCAGCTTACCTGCAATCCAACCTGTTGGTCCTGAACTTGCAATGCCACCTCGTTTTACTAATTCTACAAGTTTTGCATATTCAGCACTACTTTTGTCCGTTGATTTTAGTTTCTCTTCAGCAGCTTTACCAATTTGAATACCTCTTGACCTCATAGTAGCTTGAATTGCAATACCCCCTAGTGCGCCTATAGGCCCAAGCAACATTCCTAAATTAGAAAACTTGTTTACCGTGGCAGCACTATCCATAGCAGCTTTTAGTTCATCAGTAGTCATCTCACTAAAGTCTGGTGGAGGGGTAGGCTTTGTATCAGGTTCAGGTTCAGGGCCAACTCTAGAGTCATCACCAGTTTTTCGTTCTTTTTCTTCTACAGGTTGAGTAGCGACAGGTACTTGAGCAGGATTAACAGCAGGAGGTGTGTACAACTCGTAACCTGCTGGTGGTGCAACACCTTCTGCCAGTTCTAAAATACGCCCGTCTGCATTGACGTACTTGATCATTTTTAAGCCTTCTGTATTATTTGCCAGAAAACTAAACATGTCCGTTGCAGGAGTAAAACCTACAGTCATCCAATCTTGAAAGTTAAAGGTAGAGTTTGGTGCAGTCACAAGTGAACCCGCATCTGCTAAATATTTAATATCCTCATTGTATACACCTTTGAATTGAGGCAAAGCATCAAAGTCAGCTAAGACCTGTTTCATCTGTGCAGGTGTAACATTATCCCCTTCTGCTGCAGATGCACGTGCTTTCTCTTCAAAGTCAAAAGGATCACCTGCAACCACACCGCCTTCAGCCATGCCTAAAGTAACTTGTTTCTCATCCATGATAGGCTCTGTTGTTACGTTAGGCTTATTAGCTTTTTCCATAGCTTCAGCAGTCTTGTCAGCACCTGTAGTATTAATCTTAAGACCCTTAGTAGCTAACATTTCTTGTAACTTAGGATTAGTTTTTACTAAACCCATAACACCTTTTAGTGCTTCCGCTACTTTACCTTCTTCGTAACCTCCGTTAGCGTAGCGTTTAACTACGCCCCCTTCAGCCATGCCTACAGTAACTCCTTGAGCATTCAACACCTTGTTAACTGTAGGGTCTGTTTTGGCTGCATTAACGATTTTATCTATCAAGCCACCATCAGCCATGCCCGTAGTTAGCATACCTTTTAGTTTCTCAAGGTCTTCATCTGTAACAACCTCATCGTCATTGTAAACTTCTTCAGGTACAGGCTCACCACCAATGCGTCCATCTTCATCCATAGCAGCAAGACCTCTCTTAGCTTCCATGCGTAGGTCTTCAAAAAGCTTAACACCAAAGAAACGTACAACGTCAGCAGGTACAACATACTCGCCTTCACTTAGTTTAGCGTCAATGTCATCTCGTACCTCTTCAGGCAAAGAACCCGGAGGTACATCGTTACCCGATACAGGGTCAACCTTTTCATCTGCATCACTCATGAACGCCATACGTGTTTGATCTTCAGCCATCTGCGTTAACCTCTTCTCTCAATGTTTTTAATTTGCGTAAGGCACTGGCCTGACCTTGGAACCTAAATAAAGCTTTTTGATCTTCAGCTTGTTCCATGTTAGTATGCACCATATTAATTTTGTTGTCAAGCATAATACAGAAAGAATCCCATAAAGGCTTGTCATTAACTAACTTCTTTAACTTACTCATGCGCTGGGCCTCTGTACTAATCCACCTTTGTTTAGACGTAGTTTAGCTTTCTTTGGGTCTAGCTTCAAGTCTTTAATGTTGATAGATGTGCCTTGTACTTTTTCAAATTTATCAATGTCTACTCTATACCGTAAATCTTTTTTACCTACCTTTACTTGACTACCCAGTTCACCTTTTAGTTGCTTAAGAGCCTTTTCAAAAGCAACTACATAAGTATTGTGAAACCCTGAACCCTTAGCTATAGATGCTTTGTATTCCTTTGAATCACTAGGAAATCGTTTTGCTGCAAGTTTTTCAATAGGTGGTAATACGATTTCGTCAATACCCTTAGACTTAGCGTCAGCAATAACAGACTGCAATAGCACTCGTACAGAGTCAGTCAATTTAGGTATAGGTGTATCCTTTTTACTTGTAGTCATCCGAGCTTTACCTATGACATCATTTGCCTCATCCATAACAAGACCTAATATATTATCTTTGCCTGAGAAATCATATACGTTAAGCTTCTTTTGTGCCATTGCCTCAAAGTATTGTTTTATAGCCCTCAAGTTAGCTCTAGGTTTTGACGCAAAAGGCAGTAAGTCTGCGTCCTCAAATATCTTTTGAATAGCTTTATCTGCTTCAGAGTCACTAAGTTTTCTATTAGTCCTTATAGGTAAGTACTTGTTAAACACAAAGTCTTCAAAGTCTTCAAATAGAGTTCCCGACATATCAAACTCAGGTTTAAAAGCTATGTCTTCCATAGCAGACTTAAACTCTTTTCGGTACTCTGCTGTAGCCTCACCAATAACTTTACTAGGATTATCTGATATATTTTGTATTACGTCAGACTGCAGTTCTTCTATCAAAATGTAATCAGCGTCTTCATCAAATCTAGGCTCATAAAAAGTACCAAATTGATCTTTAGACTCTGTTATGTTCTGTCTTAAACTGTAACGAGTATGTGCTAAGTTAGAACCCCCATGATGAGTCATTAAACCTAAATCTTTACCTTCAACATCAATGCCTAGTTCTTGATAGCCTACCTCTGAATCCATTAATTCACTTTGTCTTTGAGTGTTACGATACAAAGGATTCTTTTTTAAAGCCTTAATGTTTAAAGACCCAATATCTACAGCCTCGGTATCAATAGAGTATTCATCTGCATAATCAAGGACATTACTGTTGCTACCTCTAGTATACCTTCTCTCAGGGTCTAAACTAAACTCTCTATAGTCTAACTCACCCTTGGTTACTTTAGGTGCACGTTTACGTACAAACGCCTCAATGTTTCTTCCTCTAGTACCGTCTTTACTTATAGGAGCATTCTCAATAGCAGACTCCATAGGACTGTAGAACTCAGCAACAGTATCTGTATCAGGGTCCGATACATCATCAAGCATGCCCCCTGTCTCTTTAAACATAGGATTAAACTTAGGGTTATCCGTAGCCCCGAAAGCTTCCTTGAGTTCTTTGGAGATAAACCTTGTTAGCGCACTCATTGCTGTTGTGTCCCTGTAAAGCCTTGCTCACCCGGAGCAGGTGCGGAGCCTGTACCTATGTTCCCCCCTCCACCGCCAGAGGCGTCTTGTGGGCCTGTAGGAGCTTGTCCTTGTGGTGCAGGGGCCTGACCACCCGACTGAGGAACTGCACCTTGTGGTGCTTCTGGTAGAGGCTGTGCGAACTTCTTGAGTATCTCCGCTTGTATTGCAGCATCTTGTAGGCTATTAGTTACCTTATCAGGGTCAAGGTCCATGCTCACAGCAATCTCACGTATAATGTAATCCATCTTAGCAAAAGGTGCTAGTGTTGGGTTCTGTGCTACTTGCAAGAACTGCATCAAACGTTGGCTACGTACTTCGTTAGCCATCAAGCTTTCAGTACCTTGTGCGCGTACTTCCAAGTCACCTTTAATAGAAGGATCAAAGTCGAACTGCATGTTGAAGTTAAAGAATGCCTTACCTAGAGGAGCAAGCATGTAATCATCTACATTTTTAATTACATTCCGTATAGAACCATTAGCAGCAGACATGAGCATACTAATGCCAGAAGCTGTACGTCCGACACCTTGAACTCCTGTCTGACCATGAGCAAAGCTAGGAAAGCCTGTACTCTCGTCTGCTAATGTACGAGCCTTATCGAATAGTTGCATATTCTCGCCAGCAACATTCGGAAACTTAGTGCCAAAAATAGCTTGTCCGGGCGCACCCCCTTGTCTTCTAAAGACTTTTCCGGGATACAGAGATAAATCTTGGCCGGGAACTAAGTTGGTTTCATCAATTTCTATCAAAAGGTTACCTGACATAACCGCATTGTCTACAGCCATACGCATGAACCCATTCATAAGAGTCTGTGTATCATCCATATTCTCAGCTATACCTACACCAAAGAAGCTATAAGGGTTAAGCTCATAGGGTACAGCGTAGTAAGGAATAAGTGCAGGTTTAAATGGGTTCATAACTAAACGGATAACGTGATTGTTACACACCCAAATGTTAACACTCAACTGCTCTAAATCTTTTAGTTCTTTAGGAATGTCAATATCGTGTTCTTTAAGGATGTCTGTATCTACGTATCCCCAAAACTCAAACAACTCATAACGCTCTGCTTTTGACTCTTGAGAGTCATCTTCCATAGCTTGTTCCCACCACTTCTTTTCATAGGACTCACCCATGTTAAGAGACTTTTCAATGGCGTTATCACGAAAGAAAGGCCGACCTTTAAGTGCACGTACTTGTGAGCGTGACAACTTGTGACGTTCAACAATGTACTCAGCCTCATCCATGTTAGCTGCATCAGGGTCAGGGTAGAAGTTCCATATAGATACATGGCTAGTAGAAGGTACAGTCTTGATTGTGGGTGAGTACTCACCTTCCTCATTCCAATTAGGATACTCTTTGTTGACAGCAAATGGACCCTTCATAATACCTGTGCCAAACAATGCCAACTCAAAAGAACTTAAGCGTAACTGTTTGTTAGCACCTGACTCTTCTAGTTGATCGTGTATTTTCTTTTGCATCTTCTTTGCTGCAATCATAGCAGGGTTAAAAGTTACTGCAGTAGGACCAGTACCGGGACCATCTATTAGTTTATCTTCAACAGGTTGTAACTTTTTAAACATACCACCAACACGCTCACGCAAAGATACAACAGTATCTCCCGGCTCAAGTACAGTGTCACTGTTAAATAAAGGTACAGGATCAAAGGCTTCTTTTAAATCACTTGCACCTTGTTCTGCTTGAGGGTTGGTATCAAAGTGCACTGAGTCTTGAATACCCTCTGGTAGTGTAGTAGGATCAATAGCAAGAGGAAACTTTTTATTACCAAACAATACATCAACTACTTGACCATAAGCAGCTAGTGTTTTAGTCTTAGTAACCTTTACAAATACTCTTGACTTTTCAGCCTCAGTAAATTGTACTTCAGTGTTGTATATACCCCTGTAGTTACGATAGGCATCCATCCAACGCTGTTCATCAATATACCTTGCATCTTCAGCTTTCTTAAACTTACTCATAACTAACTCAATAATGTGTCCTGCTTTAGGATCAGACATAGCTTGAGTAGTAACATCTTTAATGTGTGCCGATTCTGCAGATTCTAAGTTCTGTTCAAAGTCGTTTGTAAAATCTTCAGGGTCCATACTTAATATCCAAATGTAGGATCAGCAGCTTGAAAGCCGCTTCTCTGTGTTGCAGGATTAAAATCCCATAGGGAGCTTCGTGGTCTAGTCATTATACCGTAACGTATAGCATCATACAAGTGGTCTTCTGCATTTGTATCAACATCTTCTGGATTGCGTTTGTCTAACGGTAGACTAGGTAGTTGCGCTATAGAGTTGGTGCAGGTAGAAAAGAATACGAGTTGGGGTTCCTCAGTAAACTCATCTACCTGCAAACGGCGGTGTATCTCATTTTTACCTGAAACCCTAGACCCTTTTGAACGATCAGACGGCCTCCAGCGACAGCCCCTCATAATCATTTGTTCAGCTAGGCTAGGCCCAGTGTCACCTCTTTTATGCCAGAGGGACGAGTCCAACACGCCGTATCTTATGGTGCCATCGTCAGCCTCTGCTTCTAAGATCATATCAGCTAAGTCTGTAGCTGTAACTCTGGTGACATACATCTCTCTGTATATTACCAGTTGCTCTGAGGGAGACACAGCAAACCACACAACACCTGTCCAACTGCCGTAGCCGTAATCGCAAGCTCTGAACTTCGTCCAGCTATTAGGTATGTCATAAGGGTCAACAACATGTATTTTTCTGTTGAACTCAGGGAACGCTGCACCCTCATTGACATCCCAGTTTCCTTCTAATAGTTGTTTGCGTTGATGCTCTGGCATAGATAAAAGCATAGTTTCGTAGTCACCACTGTCAGCTAGATACGGATTATCAAACAAACTAGCAGGTATAAACCTACGTTTAAACAAAGGTTGTCCTGCCTTAGTGTGGCCTTTAGGGTACTCTAAGCGTTCCCCTGTTTCAATATCAGTAGCCCAGAAAGGCTTGTTAGGTTTAGAAGGATCAATAAACATCTTCTTAACCCATTGATGTCCAATAGAACCGGGGTTAGTTGTAGCTCTCATATACAAGCCTAACTCAGGTGCGGAGCTACGTAAGCGTGAGCGCATATAGTTCCACGCAAACGGTGTAGCCCATTGTGTTAACTCATCAAATGCAATGTAGTTAAACGCCTGTCCTTGGTAACGCATAACGTCTTGGTCTTTATCTAGGTAACTCATCCAAATGCGCCCACCTCTAGGTGTAACCCACTGTGATTTACGCTCTGACCACTTAATGCCGGGAATAGCTTTAGGGTACAACTCTTGACTTTTCTGTATAAGCTCCCTAAGTTCTTCTGTAGTGTGCCGTACAAGTAACCCACTGAAGTCTTTGTGATTAAGACTGCGTAAAGGGTCTGCTAGTGTAGCGTAACTCTTACCTCCACCCGCTGCCCCGCCATATAAAACCTCACGTTCACTAGAAGCTAAGTAGTCTGTCTGTGGCCCTGCGTTAGGTTTAAAGACAATGTTCTGCGCTTCCTCTACATCAAAGGGTTGAGCTATAGGAGTAGCAGGAACCTTCTGTTTTGTTTCACGTGAAACTTTTTTAGTGGGCTTGGGTGTAGTAGCCGACCCTTTCTTTTTCAAGCGTTTCGTAATGCGAGATGGCTTTTTGGAGCCTTTTGGCAAGCTCACGTTTAATTCTAGCAACTGTTTTACGTTTTCGCTCAATGTCTACTCTTTTCTTTAAACCCATGTGAGATATACTTCTACCTGACTGTGTAGTTAACCAAGCAGAAACTTCTCTATAACTATACTGCTTTAAATGTTTCTTTGCAAGCTCTAATAGTTCTAGTTCTCTAACGATAGGATTTAACCATTCTTTGTTATCAGGGTCTATCTCGTAACCCCAAGGCACAGGTTTGACTAACCTCGGTATTCTTTCCCACTTCTTCATCTTGTCAGGCTTAGGTAACATCCAAAAGCCTAAGTCGTTTTCAGCAAAGAAGTCAGGCATCACTGCCCTCTTTAGGTGGTAAGATAAACAATCCACCACTAGACTCAACAGCAACCTTTTCAGTTTTAACAACACCAGCACGATCTAGTATCTGCCCTGCTGCTACCATCTTCTCTTTAATGCCTAACTGTGTAGGGTCCATAAGTGCACTACCGTAAGCTACAGCAGCTTTAGGGCCAAGCCTAGACATATAAGTTTTAGTAGCCTCAAAGATTTCATCCTTTAAAGCTTCAACTATTATACGTGTAGCAGTACCATCTGAGTAACCTGCTAACTTCTTAGCTTGTACAACATCTCCTTGGGCCTCATCAAACAAGACCTGCATAAAGAGTTGTTGCTTTTCATTTAATTTTTTGCTCACGTTATTCTCCTGTGCGCCCTAGACGCTTTAGCCGCTTTTTTAGGCTGCTTAGAGAACTGTTTACCTTTTGCTGTATCTGCTCTCTTTTTTGCAGAAGACGCAGCGTAAGACTTAGAATCCATAGCCTTAATAGCACTAGCTGGCAAGTAACGTTCTCCTGTAGCCTTTGGACCTTGCGTAGAAGGTTTACCACTTTTAGTTCTCCAATCCTGCTTAGTCCACGACTTAAGGCTTTTTTGACTTGAAGCTAAACCGCCAGAGTTCATCTTGGCGGCTGGCTTTTTCTTTGCTTTAGTTGTTTTACTTTTGCTTGGCATTGTGTTTTTTCTGTACAGCAAAGTTAGCAGTAAGGCTTGCCCCCTTGTGAGGAACAAACTTACCGTCATGCTTCATTACTTTTAAGCTGCCATCTTTTTGTTTCATCCAATGATAGCCTTTAGGTGCGTCTACTTTCATTACGTGTACCCTCCACCTTTTGCTTTGTATTGCTTGGCAACCATTTGAGCTTTACGAGCCGACCACTGTCCGGGGCTTCCTCCTTTGCCGCCAGCCTTAATGGAGGCGACAAGAGACTTACGCATAGTAGGCTTAGTATAATTACCTGCCGCATTTACTGTTGACCCACCCTTCGCGTAGCCTCTCTTAGGTTTCGCTTTAGATGCAGTCTTTGCCGTAGAACTTCTGCTTGATTTCACCACGTGTGACTCCAATGTCTTTGAGCGCAGAATCTGACATATTGTGTAACTGCCAGTATTGTACTCTGCGCTGTTGGCTCTCTTGTAGTACTTTGATAAATCTTTTAAACATGGTATAACTCCTCTATGTATTACCAGAGATAGTTATACCATGCTTTATGTTACAGGACTACATACAAGATTGCAACCCCGTTATGCAATTTATTTATTAAGTCCTACCGATTGTTTCCAGAAAGACCTTCAGGAATAGCAACACCTTGACGCTTTAAAGTTTTAAATAAACGATCTTTTTCTATCTTAGTCAAAGAAGACGGGTCTTTTTTAAACTTACGCAAGTTTCTTCGTGAAAGAGTAAGCTGTACAGGTGTTCCTCTATCTCTATACTTAGCTTGTCCTGCAGCAACTTTTGCACTGTTAGCAGCTTTTGCTTTAGCAGATTTACCACCCTTTGATCCTAAGAAAGGTGCGCCCGGCTCATCTCTACGATTAAGCATCCCTCCAATACCTTTAGGAAGTCCATCAGTTGTTTTTTCACGCAACCTAGCGGGAACACCATCAGCTTTACGTGTAGGTTTGGCTTTAGGTTTATCTTTACCTGCACCCTTACCTGCAAAAGAACCTGCGCCTACACCTCTGCGCTTTGCAGCGGCTGCTTCGTTACGTTTTTGTTGCTCTGTTTTCTCAGTACGAGGCCGTGAAGGTCTAGCTTTTGAATCTGTATTAGCTACTTTTCTAACTGTCTCTTCAATTTTCTTTTTAGTATTAGCAGAGATAGGAGGAGCAGTACGACTACCCGGACGCAACTTAGGACGTACAGATGTCTTAGGTGCAGAGAACTTTTTCATTACACCAGCTTTAGTCTCACCCTTTTGAAGAATGTTGTAAGACTTTCCATTGTGTTTAAAGGTGTAGTCTGCAGCACTGCCACTATTTATAAACTTTTTACGGTTACGTTTAAACGCCTGACCAAAGGTTTCTTTTTTCTTAGTGTCACCACCCTCTTTGTAACCTGTTGCTGCCATAGGTTTTTTCTTCTTAGCCATGCCACCACCCATATAGGCACCAGCTTTCTTTTTATTCATCATTAATTTATCTCCAAATAGAGGCAGTACACATACGTGCTACCATTTTACTTTATCAGCCCAATAAGCTGCACTTAATTTACCTTTTTTAATGTTCTTACCGTGTCTTGCTTTAAAGGATGCACGTTTCTTTTTCATCTTATCGGTTTCACCTGACTTTGGCTTCCCGGCGGTCTTCGCTCCCTGTTCACCGAACCTGATGAGCTTGATGGTCTTACCTTCTTTTGCAAGTACGGCATGACTTTTTTTCGGGTGATCAGGGGTACGCTTCGGCTTGTTATAACCTGCAAACTTTTCACCTCTATATGTAATACTCATTTTAGCTCCCTGACTTTAGGTAAACAATAAGCTACAACCCTATCTTCAGGAGCTATACCGTGTGTGCTGTATCTCTTAGTTATCTCTCTAGCGTAGTAGTTACAATGCTCTATATTGTTAAACACCATTGTATCCTCTATTAGTTCTCTAGTTGTACCTAGATACACCATAAGAACAAACGTGTACATACTGCTTACATAAGTTCAAAATGGGGAGCATCAATAAATGGCCTACGACCTTGTGAACGACGAAGGTCTACGTATGCATTCATTGCATCCTCCATAGAACCGTCCCACTCAGCAATGTTGCCTACACTCCAAGCTGCTCCCCACTTAATAGCTACACCGTGAATACGTGCAGCGTCAGCCATAGCGTCAGCTATATCGTCATACATATTTAAAGCCCACGTAACGTTAGGCCCAACGTAAGCTACAAGGTCAACTGCACGACCCTCTAAGTGTTTGCTTTTCATAGTTTGTGATGCACCCTTTGCAACCAAAGCTTCCTGCTCGGCTACTGTACGCATACCACAAGTTACACCAAAGTCAACTTTGGTCATGTCAATAGCTGCATTAACTACAGTTATTAGTCCTGCATCAACGCCATTAAGTCTATCTATGCTACGTGATGATAACTTAAAACTCATTTGAATAGTCCGCCTTTACGCATATCATTGTGACTTGCTCCTGCTAGGCCACCTTGTTTAAAACCTTTTGTTTTCTTAGCTAGACCACCCTTGTTGTTGCCTTTAGGCATAGGTACAGGTTTACCAAATCTACTAGCGCGACCCGAATGAGTGTTGTTTTTATCTAATTCAGTTTGAAGAGACTTGTAACTAAGACCGTATACACCTCCCGGCGTTCCTTGTTTATCTGCGTCAGCGTGTTGAGCTTCTGCTTTAGACAAATACGTACCTGTTTTTCCAAAGTACTCTCTACTGTTTTCTCCGGGTACATACTTTTGTTTACCCCACTGGCTTCTTAAAAGTTTAAACCTTTCTGCATCACCGGGTTTACCCTTATCTGCATCAAGGCGTCTAGCTAACACGTCTAACTCTTTAGCTAATTGTGCACCCGTCTTAGGCTTTGGCATAGTAGCACTCGCAGGTGTACCATACTTAGTTCTACCAGTTCTATTCTTTCCTAAATCAGGCATACTACCCATTAGTCTTCTCCTCTATGAGCTTTGCTTGCTCTCTTATTAACTCTTGTTGTTTCTCTAATGTAATAAACTGCCTGTCTAAGTCGCTTAACTGTGGCATTTTTACAACATTGTTACTTCTTTCCAAAAAACTTACTCACTGAACGCATTCCTATGGAAGCACTAACGATACCACCTAATGCAATCTGATACCACTGAGGCATAACCTCCAACGCTGCAAACCCACGTGCTACTATGTCGTTACCCCAATCACCACAGAAAGCTAAGATAAGTGGAATGCTAAACAACAAAGTAATCCACTCATCCTTCCATGAGTTCTCAGTAGCCCTCATAGCTTCTAAGTCCCAATCAATCTCACCCGTAAGCTGCTTTTTCTTTATCTCAGCTTCTGTAAGTTTAATCTGGGTCTTACCATCAATGATACTTGTGGCTAAACCTGTAAGGCTACCTATGAGTTGACCAATCATTATTCTTTACCCATCCATATTGCAAAACACCCAGTTAATGCACCCATTACAACTGATACAAGTCCACTCTGCTGTATGGTAGGATCAGGTAAACCCATGTACCAATGTGTAACTTGGTAAGTTAACAGCGTAACCACAAGCATCATTAGCCGTGGCATTACTTTCCAATCGTCAAAGTGTTGTCTAGGCATCGTAAGTACAGTATCCTCTAGGTCTATCCGGGTCTAGTACCTCATTACGAGATAAATGGCCCTCTAAATACATAGAACGTTCTACATGGTCTAAAGTATATCTCTCCCCTGTCGCTTCTTCTATGGCTTTACGTACATAAAAGACGTCAGACTTAGGGATGTGTACCTGTAATACAGAACGAGGGTTGTTTGATACAAGAGCTTTGTAATACTCTTCTATTACATTCTCACTTGCAGTAAGTTTTACTCTTTTTTTAGACATTGTCAACTACTATTTTTAATTAAGGTTAAAATAAAAAGGATTGTTAGTGTATGTATACATTAATGTGAACTATTCTTAGGCTGATTTAAAGAGTAGTATACTATTTTTTGGTTTATACATAACTGTATACTTTAAATGTATACATAGGCTACTACTACTACGTAGTTTTACACAGATATTACCCTATGTCAAGCCTCTCTTTTGGCTGATCTGTAGGAATAATGATATATGTACCATAAATGTCTCCACTATGTGTTTCGTATAGGAAACTTTTATGTCTGCTTAATGTTTCACGTGAAACAATTAGCTATCTCAGTGTACATAAAAGTATGATACAGGAGATTTACTACCGAGTCAAGCATAAATGTGCTCTACAACGTAGGCGTGTGCTATTGAAAAACCCCGTGTGTTGCAGTGTACATACATACGTAACGCCTAACGGGGGGGTGGCCCTCGCCCGTACCCCTCTGTGCGCGTCATCATGTGCGCTTGGGCGCATAATGTGGGCATATATGAGCCTAAGCTGTTGTTTTCTATAGGTTTTCCTACTGATTAGGTATCATTACATGCCTACATATGCGCGTATTACATGTGATCACAAACACAATGCACACAATGGGCAGATTTATGCACATCATGTTACATGTGACATCACATAATGCCTACCCCTAGCGCATAACGCCTACATCATGTGTCATCACATAACGTCACGCGAGGCAGTGTTGCTAATTCGTTCTCATTGGTGTTGCTAATTCGTTCTCACTAAAATCGGCTTCTGACGGACCGTCCGTCACCAATCTCCTTTTTCTTTCGCATAATGCACGGGAAAAGAGCTTGACCTTTTTTGGACCATCTGGCAGAAGTTAAATCATCGAAACGGCAACAACGCCACAAACAAGGAGTTTTCGACATGACTAACAACACAGCAACAGCAACGGTCACTGGCACTTTCACTTTCAACGGCACACAGTTCACTCAAGCCCAAGCCGTAGCCCACGGTGAGGCCGTGTTCGACACACTTTGCCTTCAAGCGGAAAGCATGCTTGACGGATACAACGAATTGGGTTCGATATTTCTTGGCATCCGTTCACTCCACAAATCGGACAAGCTTTTCAATGCAGCCATTATGCAGTCAGGTTTGGGCAATGTGGAACGTCAGGACCGTAATGACATGATGGTGATCGCCTCTAATTTCCCTGCCATTCTTCGCCTCAGAAAGCGGGACGATTGGAAAGTGGATCTCAAGAACAGCGCAATCGTTAAGCGGTTTCGGAACGAAAACAAGAAAGCCAAAAACGAGGGCAAGGCGGCATCGGCTGGCAATGTTTCCAAAGGAAAGGGCAAGGCCAAGTCTGCTACTGACGGACCGTCCGTCACCGAAAATCATCCGTTTGCAGAGGCCATGACGGAAGCGGAATTGGCTGCATATGTACTCGACATGATCGCCGTCCACGGCCTAGACAAGGACACATTCGCTAAGGAATTGCGTAGCCAGAACAAAGGCAAAGCCTAAAAGCGAGGCGTTAAATGCAAGCCCTTCGGGGCTTGTTATTAACATCTTGTTTCACACATTGTTTCACGTGAAACATTCAACCCCGTACCAAGGAGAGTACACATGTCTACCATTAATAATCGCATAACAAAAACCACCTATCACGTTGTGATGTATCATCAAGAT
>Ga0181379_1000800_pt1 | contig 15066 bp, 18 predicted proteins | sample 2SPOviralmetaG_FD_130115 | JGI IMG/M metagenome (GOLD analysis project Ga0181379, IMG submission 130115) | Marine viral communities from the oligotrophic San Pedro Time Series (SPOT) site, San Pedro Channel, CA, USA - 2 SPOT_SRF_2009-07-10 | ecosystem: Environmental > Aquatic > Marine > Strait... | reverse complement strand
TTTTTTTTTCTAGGTCGCAGGTCAGGATATAAATAGACAAATAGTTTATTTTTGTGCTTGACAAGCCCAGATCGGCTACGATCCTAAAGGCTCGTAAGTCGTTGATACTCAACGACTTAGCGGGGGCGGGGGGGCGCTTCCCCCTAACTCGTTGAGAGTCAGGGAGTTACGGAGGCTTTATTCACTCAACTCTCTCATCTCCTGATGCCACTCATTGGCGGCGGCAGCGTCAGCCAACGCCCCAGCCAATGCTCGCTCGCTGGCGGGGGCCAACTCGGGGAAGCTCTCAAATGCCTCGGTCTCGGAGGCGAACCCGTCCACCACCCCGCTCTGGACGCTTGAGGCGATGGAGATGGCTTGCTCCCTGTTAGAACCGCCTCCCACTGTCCACCTAGTGAGGGGATCGGAGTAGAGAGCTGCGGTGACTACGAAGTAGGTGTCGGTCGGGCGGGTCATGATGTCATTTACTGTCATGTGTGTATAGTAGCAGGAGTGAGTCTGATTGCAAATCTTTTTTTGCGTTTTTAACACTTTTTTTAAAGTGGGCTTACAATCATATTGCAGCCCCATTCATCCATATACTTTGAGAAGAAGGGCTTTTCAGCTAACTCTTGCCCGACTTCGAGACTTGAAACACCCTCACACTCATGCGAGAAGAGAAGGATTCCACCTTTTGAAAACAACTTAACAATCATCTTTTTTTTCATATCTAATTAATTTACTTTTTTTACTAGCGGTGCGCGTCCATTCCGTATCCAACAGGAGTGAAGCGACCGCAAGCGAACTCAAGACCACGCTTCCACTGTGAGGCATACGCCTCCGCACGGTTGGCAAACTTTTCAACACGCTTGTATTTTCCCTCGGGAAAAGCGAAAGGATTAACCAAGATGCGTTCAGTCTTTTTTAGGTTGTTGCTTCCACCCCAAGCGAACTCTTCGCCCCCTTTGGATTTGGAGATGATGACATAGAACGGGATTTCGCTTTCTTTTTTCATTTTCATTACTCTGTAAGTATAGGCTAGATTTGGGATAAACGCAAGCTTTTTTTTGCGTTATTACGCATTTTTTTTAGGTGTTGTAAGTCATTGAGTATCAAGCACTTAGGCGGGGGCGGGGGGCCGCGCCTCCTAACTCGTTGACTATCAGTGAGTTACGAGGGTTTTCCCATACCACCAACGAGCAACCTTGTCAAGTTTTTTTTAAGTTTTTTTGCAAAAGAAAAGCCCCGCCACCCTTCGGTGACGAGGCTCTATGACAGCGACAGGTTACCCCATCAAGATTTTTATTTCACGCTGTGAAGTCTCTTCAGGATTACATCCCCTATCACTAGGAGAACCGCGCCGACAGTGCTTGGTATAAACATGACAGCGAGGAAGTCGGGGCCATCCCATCCGTGAAGGACACTAGTGAAGAGTGCGGGGCCTGCACCGACCAGAACAGCGATGCAGATTACTGCGAGGTTAAAGCTTACGCATATCATCATGGACATGAGGAAGCGGTCAATGAAGTGGTTGATTATAGCGAATATTTTTTTCATGTGGGTAGTGTAGTTTAGATTTAGAAGTTAGTAAAGTTTTTTTTTAGCAGTTGTCGGAAGACCAGAAAGCTTTTGCCTCGAAGTCTACATACCACTCTTCTCTCTGCATAGACTTGTAACGGTAGCCATAAGACTCGCCACCGCCTAAAGCCTTGCGCTGTTCAAGGTTCCTAGCTATAGAACTTTCGGAAGGGTAGACGGAAGATACTTTAGTGAAGCCCTCGACCTCGAAGTGTTCATTGAATTTAACTGTGCGACCATCGTCCCAAGTTACGCTGCTGTTGTAGTTTGCTGACTTGTGTTCTTTGTTTGCTGTCATGTGGGTAGTATAGTTGGATTTTGGATTAGTGCAAGGATTATTTTGTGTTTTTACGCTCCTGCATTTCAAGATACCATTCGCGCTGTTCTTTCTGGAACTCTTGGCATTCTTTTACGAACTGCTCTCCGACTTCGACGGTTCTGTCTACCATCTTGTTCCAATTTTCTTCTGCTTTGGCCATTGCTGCTAGTGCTTCTTCTGTTGCGGTCATGTAGGTAGTATAGTTTATTTTTTTGAGTGATGCAAGCTTTTTTTGCTATTAAATGAATTATTTTTCTTCGACGTATTCGATCACATCGTGGTGAAAATCTTCTGCGTTGTGGACTCCAGCCTGCAAGGAGCCTTCGTAGTCTTTACCTTTGTAAGAGAATTCTACATACCAATCAGCCCACTGATCAGGGCGAAGAGTATCAGCGATGTCAATGAATGTAAGATCGGAGACTAGGGAAGTATTAATTTCTGTCATGGGTGTAGTATAGCGTGGATTCTAAAGTTAATCAAGTCTTTTTTTGATCTTTTTATGCCTCGGCCTTCATTGTCTTGAGGATCTTTAGCGCGTCCTCTCTTGATACGTCTACGCATTTGAAAGCCATCTCTGCAACGTGGACAGTGACATAGGCTTTTGATTTGTCCTTGTTGATAACGATACCGCAATGATCGTTGTCATACTGATTCGCGTGAGAGTAACGGGTGATCCTGATATTGTTTGTCTTTGTCATGTGAGTAGTATAGCACACCTCGGAGTTTATTGCAAGGTTTTTTTTGCTCTTTTATTTATTTATTTATTTAAAAAAGACTTGACACCCCCCATGAGACCCCACCCCATTTCTGAAAAAATCTTTAAGCGTTTGCGTGACAAAATGCGGGGGGGAGTCCATCATCAGTTTATCAATGGCGAGAACCCCACCCATTTGTCTGGGCGTGGTAAACGGGGGCATGAGTTCTATTTATTGTTTAAAAAAAATAATCAGCCCATATAATTAGGAGTGACTCTTGACGATATAACAAAGTATGTGCCTTTGTTGGCGGGGTTGATGTATGGGGTTGTTGCTGTGGCGTATTTCATGAAGAAGGAATATGGTTGGGGTGTGATCTGGATATCATATGCTACGGCAAATTTTGGCCTTATGGTAGTTGGTAATCAGTAAAATGGTGTAAATTAAACAAATGAGTTTATCATATAGTGAGTTTCCTGTTTATATAGGTCAAGTTGGAGTGGGTAAGACTGCTATTTCAGAACAAGACGGTTATATACTCGCCACTCAAGCTAGTGTAAATTACAATACAAATCATAGCCCCAACCGTAAACAGGGAAGTGTCGGTATAGGAACAACTCTTGATCAGTTTAACTATGGTGGTGCTCTTACTGTTGATATATCCATTGACTGTCTTCTACATACAGGAATGCTTTCTGGTTTAAAATTTCTAGAAGACGGGAACCAAGACAATTTCGTATCGATTCAATTAGGAAGCGGTCTTTATGGCAAATGTTACGCTAAAGATGTGTCTGTAGATATCGTCCCATTCGCCCCTGTGAGCCTAAAGGCTAATTTTACTTCTTTAGACCCTGCGGTTGATCAACAAATCAGTGGAGATCCACAAGTTTATCAAGGAATAGGCGTAACGACACATAGTGATGCTGTGGCTTATGGCCATACTTGCGGTTTTAGAGCTGGTGGAGCAAATGTTCTAAATGACACTCAAAGCCAAATAAGTTTTAAACGAAATTATAACCGTACCCCAGTTTATGGTATTGGTTCTGTAAATGCTTCGGAAATGCTTTTGGATGGTGTTGAAGAAGAAATCAATATTAATTCTACTGGATTACGGAATCTAATAGATTTTAGCGGAGACTTTTTAGAAGGACCACTGATAGTTGATCTTTGCGGTATAGGTGGAACTGCTGTTATGCAAGAAACTAAGGATTTGATTTCCTTTCCAATGGGGTCTAGATTACTAAACGAGTCTTTTTCTATGCAAGGAGCAGAAACTTTAACGACGAGTGCTACAATTAAACAGGTGAAATTATAATTTCAGTGTAATGTATATTACATATGGCACTTAAAAAATTGTCTAATTTTCGTCTGGAGCCTCATACATTCTTCTCTATTAAATTCAAAGAGAGGAAATTTAAGTTTACCCCGAATCAACGCAAATTTCTAGAGACTCTACTAGATCCTGAAGTAAAAATTATGTTTGTGTCTGGACCAGCAGGTTCTAGTAAAACATACATGTCTTTATACGGTTGTTTACGTTTAATGGCTGAAGATAACGAGAGAGACCTTCTTTACATCAGAAGCATTGTAGAAAGCGCAGATAAAGGGTTAGGGAGTCTTCCTGGAGATATGTCTGAAAAGTTTAACCCTTTCACTCTACCTCTATATGATAAATTGGAAGAAATAATACATGAGGGGGATACAGCGTTCTTGAAACAGAAAGAGAGGGTATCAGCTATCCCGATAAACTTCTTGAGGGGCGCTAACTGGAATAATAAGTTAATTGTAGCCGATGAAGCTCAAAACTTTACATTTAAAGAATTGACCACTCTGATAACTCGTATCGGAGAAGGTACTAAGCTGTGTATATGCGGAGACTTCATGCAGAGTGATATTAACGGGAAAACTGGCTTCAAAGACATGTTTGATATATTTTCTGATGATGAGTCGAAGGATAATGGTATAAGTTGTTTTTCATTCACTAAAAATGATATCGTTAGAAGCAAAATATTAAAATTTATCATTTCCAAGTTAGAAAAAGGCAAGAAAGTGTAATATTATATATTAAAGCAAGAAAAAAGTGTTACGCGCAAGCGGCGAACTGCTACAAACATAAAAGACACAAACCTTGTTTTTCTTTTTTTGAAAAAATTAAAATTAATTATATAAATATATAGTATGGCTCATCTATTTTGTCACAGTTGCGGTGCTAAACTTTCTTATGCTAACGCAAAACCTAATTTTTGTGGAAAGTGCGGTATCCAACTTAATTCTTTAGCTTCTACGACTTCGACAAACACTTCAGCAGGTATGCCTGCGCTAGAAAAATCTGTAGTTATTTCTCAAGACGAGACAGATGCAGAGAGTGTTCCTACAATTTCGAATTTCGAAGTCGAAGTCCAAGCGTCTGACAAAAGTCCTTTGACTTTTGGTTCATTGGTAGGCGAGTCAACTAAAGCCGATCAAGGTCGGGCTAAGAGGGCTAGATCTATTAATGAATTTATTGATGAAAAGAAAAAAGAAAGGTGAGTATACATATGAAGACTTTTCTGAAGTAATTGACTTAGCTATTAAAAAACAGCAATATAAGTGGAGACTTAGCGCTGTAAAATGGTTTGACTTCGATGATGTTCAGCAAATCATCAAACTGCACATTTCAAAGAAGTGGCACATGTGGGATCAAGAAAGACCTCTTGAGCCTTGGATTGGTAGAATAATATCCAATCAAATTAGAAATCTTGTAAGAAATCATTACGGCAACTATGTCAACCCTTGCCCCGATCATCAATCACCTGATCACGACTCTTCTACCTGTCCTATATGTCAAAAATGGGAGAAGACAAAAAAAACAGCCTTAGAGGTTAAGCTTCCTTTGTCTACCGAAGACTTCGTAAAAGAAGTGAAGAGTAGGGAATATATAGATTTTGATTTTTCTGTATCTTTAGAAAGATTAAATGGGCAAATGAAGATCCGTTTAAGTAATATTCATTATACCGCTTATAGAATGCTGTATTTTGATGAGAGTAGCGAAGAAGATGTAGCTAAGTTTATGGGATATAAAATATCTGCTCAAAAAAGGAAACTTGGATATAGACAAGTAAAAAATTTAAAAAAGAAGTTCCTACAGGTAGCTATAGAAATACTTAAGGACCAAGATATTATAAGTGATGGATCTAACTAAAGAACAGAAGGATTTTTTAAGGGAGAATGCATCAAAGATCCCTGACCTAATTGATTTGACGAAGCAGTGCTTCAAAGATGATTCTTTAGACGGAAGGTCTAAGGAGGGTAGGGCTGTAAGGAAATTTCTAGTAGAAAATTCTATAGATTTTAAAACTACAGCGAGAGCACCTGTAGAAGTCATAGAATTCACAAAAGAGCAAAAAGATTTTATAATTCAGCAAGCTGAAGAAGGGTTGTCTTCTTTAGAAATAGCTCGCATAGTTTTCCCGTCTAGATCTGTCAGACCGTTGAGTAATGAGCAAAGAGCTGTCTTATTGCAAATTAGAGAGGTGAATCCTGACATTTTACCCTCTCAAGATTCAGGCGCTCTTAATTCATACATTGCACCGAAGTCTCCGTCTCGAATCATTAAAAAAATCAATGATGCCACAGGGTTAAAGTTAGATGAATCAAAACTTAATAGACAAAAGCAAATTTGCGTAGAAAAACTCGGGATAAACTTTTCTAACTCAAGATTTCTTAAAATTGTTAACAATTATTTAAATCAAGAGGATCGAGTGCTGTTCGAACACGAATTCACTCGATTGACTTGGGATAAACCTGATTTAACCGCAGACGAAATAAATTTGTATCTAAACGTGTGCAAAGAGGTAATAAACTTGGAAGTTATTAGTGCTCACTTGAATAAACTGAATAGTATGTTCGATGATGCTGACGAGCAGCAAGAAATGTCTGTTAGGTTGGCTGAAATCATCAAAGCTAAGAGCGGAGAATATCATCAATGCGAAACTCGCATTGAGAACCTGACAAAAAAGCTTCAAGGAGACAGAAGCGAAAGAATGAAGAAGATGAACAAAGAAAATGCTTCATTTCTGTCTATAGTGCAACTTTTCCAAGAAGAAGAAGAAAGAGAGACAATGGTAAGAATTGCAGAGATGCAAAAGGAGGCTGTGAAGCAGGAAGCGGAAAGATTAGAGGGAATGGCAGAATGGAAAGCAAGAGTTTTAGGAATAGGGCAGCAAGATGTCATATAAATGTAAAATATGTGGGGATTCATTTGATTCCTTGAAAGGACTGCATTCTCACATGAGAAAGCACGGTAAACTGTTGGGAGATTACTATGTTGAGAATTATGGGAGAAAAGACAAGTTAACTGGAGAATTAATACCTTTTAAAAATTATAAGCAGTATTTCGCTACAGATTTCATAAATAAAAGAAATATGAAAAAATGGTGTCTCCAAGCACCAAAGGAGGAAGTCAAAGATTTCATCGTTACGTCCTTAAACAAAAAATTCCTCTCAAAAGCAGTTTCGTCTGGCCCCCCGTCCACTTACCTACTCACTAGCAATCTTCCAGATATAGATCTGTGTAAAGAGATCTTCGGAAGCTACAAAGAGACATGTAAGCAGTTGGACATGAAACCTATGCTTTCTGAAACTCTTCCGAAACAATTTAACAAAGATTATTCAGATACACCCATACTGATAGATACCAGAGAACAGAAGCCCCTGCATTTCACCAATTCTAAGTTGTTGAAGCTTGATGTCGGGGATTATGCAGTGGGAGGCGATTTATATGACTATACATTCGTGGATAGGAAGTCTTACCAGGATTTTTGCTCTACTGTAACAAATGGATACAATCGGTTCTTAAAAGAATTAGATAGATGCAGATCTACGGGTTGTTACTTGTATGTGGTGATAGAAACAGCTTTTGACCAAATGTGGGCTGTTAATAAGCAGGTATACAAAAAATTTAAATTAGATTATGTTTATCATAGGATGCGTGAAATACAGGCAGAGTATACGGACTGCTGTCAATTTGTGTTTAGTGGGTCTAGAGAAAAAAGCGAAGAACTGATTCCTAAAATTCTTGTTTTAGGCACGAAGCTCTGGGCAGTGGACCTTCAGTATTTTTGGGACAAACAATTAAAAAAAGATGGCTTGGGAAACAGGAAAACAGGAACTACACCGACAGTACAAGGATATAAACAAAGATATTCTCGAAAAAGAGGGTTTTATAGAGGAAACTGAAGCGAAAGTTTTGCTTTATAAATTCTTGAGGGAAAATCCTTCTTTTGCTTGTGAATTGTTTACAGGGGTTAAATTATTCCCCTTCCAGCATATGGCTATTAAGGCCATGATGGAGTCCGACTACTTTTTGGGGATATGGAGTCGAGGAATGTCCAAAAGCTTCTCTACGGGCGTTTTCGCGCTTTTAGACGCTATTCTTAATCAGGGGGTGCAGATAGGTATTTTGTCTAAGTCTTTCAGGCAATCTAAAATGATTTTCAAAAAGATCGAAGATATAGCGAAAAGCCCAAAGGCTACTTTCTTTTCTCAATGCATAACTAGAACATCTAAGATGAACGATGAGTGGGTTATGGAGATCGGCAGAAGTAGTATCAGAGCGCTTCCTTTAGGAGATGGAGAAAAGTTAAGGGGTTTCCGATTCCAAAGAATGATTATTGATGAGTTGTTGTTGATGCCTGAAAAAATTTACAATGAGGTTATCATACCGTTCCTATCTGTTGTGGAAAACCCTACAGAGCGTCAAGAGGTTTATGATTTAGAAACCCAGATGATTGAGCAGGGAAAAATGAAAGAAGAAGAAAGAAAGAGGTGGCCTAATAACAAAATTATTGGTTTATCCTCGGCTTCTTATAAATTTGAATATTTATACAAAATCTATCAACAATACGAGGCTCTCATCTTAAATAAAAAAAAGCAAGACGGAGCACACAGGACAATTATGCATTTCAGTTATGATTGCGCTCCTGAACAGTTGTATGATCGAAGTCTAATAAATCAATCCAAATCTACCATGAGTGACTCCCAGTTTGATAGGGAGTTTGGCGCTATATTCACAGATGATAGCTCTGGATACTTTAAGGTGAGTAAGATGGCTGCTTGCACCATACCAGACGGAGAAGGGCAATGTGTGGAGGTTGTGGGTAACCCGAAAGATGAGTATATCCTAGCTTTTGACCCCTCTTGGTCGGAAAGTGAGAGTTCAGACGATTTCGCGATACTTTTAATTAAATTGAATCGTGATACAAGAAAAGGAACTGTTGTCCATAGTTATGCGCTTTCTGGGTCGAGTTTAAAAACACATATTAAATACATGGCTTACATCTTGACTCACTTTAATGTGGCCGCTGTGGTAGGTGATTACAATGGAGGAGTTCAATTTATTAACTCTTGCAATGAGAGCGAAATATTTAAAAAGAAGAATTTAAATCTTGGTGTCATAGAAGCTGATTTAGATAAATCTAAAGACTATGATAAAAACTTAAGAAGACTTAAAAATCAATACAATAAGTCAGAAAAGAAATTTGTGTTTCTTAGGAAGCCTACTTCTGCATGGATCAGGTTAGCTAACGAATCTTTACAATCAGCATTTGATCATAAAAGGATATTTTTCGCTGGAGCGGCGATGAATGATGATTATAACAATCAAAGGAAATCGAGAGTCCCGATAGATGAATTAAAGTTTATTAGAGGTGACGCTAATGACAAAGGAGGTAAAGGAGCTAGAATGATTGATTTTGTAGAGCACCAAAAAGATATGATGGATTTAATTAAAGTTCAGTGTGCTTTAGTACAAATTACAACTTCTGCCCAAGGGACACAAAGTTTTGATTTACCACGCAACTTGCGTAAACAAAGTGGGGCCGATAAAGCTAGGAAAGATTCTTATTCCGCTTTAGTATTAGGCAATTGGATGATCAACATTTTTTATGACATGGAATCAGATGACATCTCAAGCACCCAAGAGACTTTCACTCCGATGTTTATTTCTTAACTTTTAAAAGTTGAAAGTTGACTTTGCCGTGTAAGATAAATTATATTTATGGCTAAAAGAAAATACACCAAGCGCTCTGATTATTGGGAAAAATTCACTCACCCATCACAGAATATTGGAGAAGAGCCTTCTCCAGAGCTTTTAGGAGAACCTTTTTATACTTCCGATGCATCTTATAGCTCTGTATCTGAAGCTAGAAGACAAGACGCTTCCACAAGTGGTTTTAGTGGGTCTAGAACAAACAGATCTGCTTATGTGACTCAAAAAGAAAGATTTTCAAGTATTCGTAGGGGATTGCTACCTTATGAATATGGTTCTGATGGGGTCACTTGTAGAGATGCTATTGAGTTGTGTCAAAAAGCTTATTGTAATGTAGCTGTGTTCAGAAATGCAATCGATATCATGTCAGAGTTTACAAACACTGATATCTATCTAGAGGGGGGAAGCAAAAAGAGTAGAGAGTTTTTTTACGAATGGTTTAAGAAAGTCAACATTATCGGACTCAAGGATCAGTATTTTAGAGAATACTATAGAAGTGGTAATATCTTTTTATATAGAATCGATGGTAAATTCAAAGCGGATGATTATGCCAAATTGATTAACCAAGTAGGTAATATAGGAGCCACCGCTAATAAAGTCCCTTTAAAATATATTCTTCTGAATCCTTATGATGTTATTGCTAGAAGGTCAACGACATTTACTACTGGGGGTGTATATCAAAAGGTATTATCCGAATATGAAATAGCACGGCTTGGGAGTCCTCAAACAGAGGAAGATTTAGCTATATTTGAAGCTTTAGATCAAGAAATAAAAGATTCTATCAATAATGGATCTTACAGTAATAAAGGAATTAAAATAAATTTAGATCCTAAAAGATTATCTTATTCTTTTTATAAGAAACAAGACTATGAACCATTTGCGGTTCCTTTTGGTTTTCCTGTCCTAGAAGACATCAACGCTAAGATGGAGTTGAAGAAAATGGATCAAGCTATCACTAGAACCGTAGAGAATGTTATTCTACTTATCACTATGGGTGCTGATCCAGAAAAAGGAGGAGTAAATCCAAATAACATGGCTGCTATGCAAAACTTGTTTAAGAACGAGAGTGTCGGGCGAGTGTTGGTTTCTGATTACACAACTAAAGCAGAATTCATTATCCCTGAACTAAACCGAGTTCTTGGTCCTCAAAAATATCAAATACTTAACGAGGATATTAAGCAAGGGTTACAGAATATCGTAGTCGGAGAAGAAAAGTTTAATGCTACTCAAGTAAAGGCTCAAATATTCATAGACAGGCTACAAGAGTCTCGATACGGATTTTTAAATGACTTCTTAAATAAAGAAATCAAAAGAATAGCTAAAGACTTAGGTTTCCGTTCTTGGCCCGAAGCTAAAATGAAGGACATCGATATGAGAGATGAGGTGCAACTCATGAGAGCATCTACAAGGCTGATGGAGCTTGGGATTGTCACTCCAGAACAAGGAATGGAAATGTTCCATAATGGTAAATTCCCAGAGCCAGATCAATTAGACTCTGCACAACAAGACTTCTTGGAAGATAGAGAAAAAGGTTACTATAATCCAATTGTGGGTGGAGTGCCTGTGTATTCTCCAGATGCTAAAGCTAGTGGACCTAAAAAAGAAGCAGGTAGACCAGAAGGGACAACTGATATCCCCTTGGCTAATGCTAAATACTCTAGATCAAATATACAAAAAACTATTTATGATATAGACAGCTTTATTCATGATGCGAAAGATAAAATGATATCCCATCTTGAGGTTTCTAAACTTAGTGAAGCTCAAGAAGAGATGGTATCAAATTTATGTGAATCTATCGTTTGTTCCCACAATAAAGAATATTGGGGCGAAACCTTAGAATCTTGTGTAAAAGACTTTAACGAAATTGAAAATTTAGACACTTTAGAAGAAGTTTTAGATATTTCAGCTCAACATACTCTAGAAACTTACCCAGCCGCAATTTTATATCATAGCCATGAAAAACAGTAATTTAAAGTCTACAGAAATTGAAGTATCTATTTCTTCAGAAGAGATCGAAGCTGCAATGACAAAGCAGAGATACGATAAGATCGATACTAAAGAGCTTAAGAAAGATAGCAAAAAAGAAAAAGCCGAGCATGAAAAAGATGCTATCAAGGATGACAAAAGCAAAATGAAAAAACTTGATAAAGGCGCTCCTTCAGAGAAAAAAGATGCTGAAAAAAAGGATCTTAAAAAAGACATGAAGTTCGACAAGGATTCTGAAGAAAAGATGAAGGCTGGCTATAAAGATGGCAAAAAGAAAATGAAAGCCGAAATGTCTGATAAGCAGAAGTCTGGTTTAGATAAAAACAAAGACGGCAAGATCGATAATAAAGATTTTGAAATGCTCCGCAAAAAGAAGAAAAAGTCTGATGCAGGATACGGCGGCAAAGACATGGAAAAGAAAAAAAAGTCCTACGCTCAAATGCTTACGGATATCGCTGCTAAAAAATATAGCGATGGAGTATAAATATACCACTACATTTCAAGCTCCCTTAATTTCTTGTGAAATTAGCGAGGCTTCTTTGATTTCTAAAGCGTCTTTAGAAAATCTAGCACCTTTAGTGCCTGATAACATCAACTATGATGAAAACGTAGATTTGATGGGTGTCGCATTTAATGCTGCGGTAATTAATCAATTTAACAAAAATGGCGACGGGATGGATACATCTACAGCCATCAAATATACTGATAAGTTTATCCATAAGCCTACAAATATAGAGCATGATAAACAAAAGATTGTTGGCCACATTGTTTCTGCTGGTTACAGCAGGTTTGGATCTAGCGAGTTAATGGGTGAAGAGGAGGTCAGAACTGTTAAGGAACCTTTTAATATCTCTCTAGGTGCTGTTTTGTATAAAACAGTAAACCCAAATTTTACTAATTTAATAAAAAATTCTTTAGATTCTGAAAGTGATAAATATCAAAAAGTTTCTGCTAGTTGGGAAGTTGGATTCAATAGTTATGTTTTAGCTGTTGGTAGCGATAAATTAAGTGAAGCCAGAATTATATCTGATCCCGAAGAAATAGCTAAGTTACAAGGTAATTTAAGAAGTTATGGCGGTAATGGCAAGACCGACAAGGGAGAGAAGATAAACAGATTAATCATGGGTGATATATACCCACTAGGTATTGCTTATACCTTAAATCCAGCAGCAGATGTGAAAGGCTTATATTCGAAGCCTCCTGAAAAAACTAAAATATTTATAAACGATAAGAGGGATAAAATTTCACAAAATAATAATTTAAATGTAAACACACAAAAGAACATTATCGATATGGAACTTGAAAATACTCTAAATGAATTGAAGGATCTTCTAAATGAGAAGAAATTCTCAAAAGAAGCTGTCGCTTCTATGACTGATACCTTTGCAGATGCAATCCGTCAACGGGACGAACAGTACCGTAAGGATATCGAAGCAGAGAAATTGGCAAAAGAAGATAAAATTAAAGAATACGAAGACCTTAAAGCTTCTGTAAAGGCGCTTGAGGAAAAACTAGGAAGCGCTAGCGAGCGTATTTCTGGTTATGAAAATGAAGAAAAAGCTCAAAAAGCTGTCGCTTCGTTTAACACTCGTATGGACCAAATTGACGAGAAATTCGAACTTGATGATCAAGATCGTGAGTTTCTCGCCTCTGAACTGAAAACTTTAGATGATGATGCTTCTTACGAAGCTTTCGCTTCTAAGCTTGATGTTCTTTGGAAGAATAAAAACAAAGAAGTCCAAGAAGAATTTAATTCTCAAATTCAAGCTCGTATTGATGAAGAAGTAGCGAAAAAGCTTTCTAAAGCTTCTGTTGAAGAAGTCGAAATTGGAGAAGCTCTTGACGCTGCTGAACCTGTAGATGCAGAAGTCTCTAATGCAAATGAGGCTGTAGCATCTAATGAACCCTCTTTGCGCGATAAGTTTAAATCTGCTTTTTCTCGCGAAAACATTGAAATTTCTTAATTTAAAACAAACAAAATTATGGCATTACGTATTCTACCATTCAGACAATATTCTGATCATGACGTTGTGAACATGTATGCGCTGAAAGATGCGGATATTCTCACAAGCACTACTGACACAGGCGCTGGCGATGCTGGCGTTTTCGTGAAAGTACACGACGGAAACTTCGATAACGATCCAGTAACCTATCAAACGAATTCTTACTTAGGTAAGAATGATTATCCGTTTCTTGGGACTGCTGATATGTATCCTGAAGTCAATATTAAGATCACTACCTCTGCCTCTGGGAATGTTCCCTTGGGTATGACACTGTATCAAACTGCAAAAAACGATGAGAACGGCGAGAAGCTGCTCTACAATCCACAGAAACAAGAAGAACTGCAAGCGATGCTTCCAGGGCAAGCTGTTCCAGTTGTTACTAAAGGAATTTTCACATTAGCAGCCGCTGCTTTTGATGGAACTACCGCTAGTTACGCCCCAGGAACTGCTATCATTGCTTCTAATAACACCGCTGGAAAAATTACTGGTGCTGCTCGCGGCACTGCTAAAGCTTTCGGACACGTTCTTGGAACAGGAACCCGTGCAAGCGTTGGTCCTACCACTGATCAGTTTGCTGGTGATTACATCGTCGTTTCAATTGACTGCAACTAATAAATAGAAAGGACTTTATAACATGAAAATTACTTTAAAAAGAACTCCAGAACAAGTCGAGCTTGTAAAAGCTATGGCTTCTCGTAACCGCACTGTGGCATACGAGGCTCAAGTAGCACTTGCTGAATTCATCGGACCAGTTTTGGCCGAGGTTCTCAATCAAGCTCCTACCGTGAGCAACCTTTTCAATTCGCTTCAATTTGATGCGGATGACAACCCAAGCATCCCGCTTGATCTTTACTACGACATCTCCGACGAAGATTACGTCAAGGTGTGGAGTCAGAGTCATGCAGGTGGCCTTCCAAGTAACCAAGTGCTTCCTACAGCTTCCGAGCTTAAGTTAGCTACTTACACTCTTGATGCCGCTGTTGACTTTGATCGCCGCTATGCAGCGAAGAGCCGCATGGATGTTGTTGGTAAGACCTTTACCCGTGTCGCCCAAGAGATTCTTCTTAAGCAAGAGCGCACTTCTGCTACTCTTCTTATGGCTTCACTTGCTGGCGCTTCGATTAAAACGTCTCCTTTGTTTCAGAATAAGCAGATCTTCAGAACTGCTGTTGCAGACAGTGTTCTTATTGATGATTTCAATAAGCTCATGACTCTTGCGAAGCGTATTAATACTTCTTGGATCGGTGGAACTTCGACTACTCGTACCCGTGGTATTACTGATATCATTTGTTCTCCAGAGGTTGTTGGAAGCATCCGTGCAATGGCTTACAACCCTGTCAACACTCGCGGTGGTGACGGAGCTGGAGCCGCTGCTACAGATGGATCTCAAAACCCTCTTGCTGCTCCAGAGCAGCTCCGTAATGAGCTTTATCAGAACGCAGGTCTTGACAGTTTCATGGGTGTAAACATCTTGGAATT
>Ga0181379_1000796_pt1 | contig 15164 bp, 18 predicted proteins | sample 2SPOviralmetaG_FD_130115 | JGI IMG/M metagenome (GOLD analysis project Ga0181379, IMG submission 130115) | Marine viral communities from the oligotrophic San Pedro Time Series (SPOT) site, San Pedro Channel, CA, USA - 2 SPOT_SRF_2009-07-10 | ecosystem: Environmental > Aquatic > Marine > Strait... | reverse complement strand
TTTAGATGACTTGAGAGATGTATTTAAATCTATTGAATCTATACAAAGTAAGTTAGTAAGATCAGAAGATATAGAAGGTGCTGCAGAGCTTGAGTGCCTGGAGCATCTACATAATTCAATGCGTAACGTAATGCTTGCAAATAAAAAAATATCTAATGTAGTTGACAGATGAAATTTCGTGAGTATAACTACTACCAACAAGGTAGAGGGGGTATATATAAAACCTGCCCCATTATAGAATGCAGAATGGAATATATAATCAATTAGAAAAGATAAAAGAATTAGATTTAGATGAAGGTACAAACAAAAGAATAGATTGTATCTTCTGTGGCCATACTAAAACCCTTTCGATAACCAAGCGGAGGGGTTTTTTATTGTGGAATTGTTTCAGTGCTTCTTGTTCTGCTAAAGGAAATACAGAAGAAGATCTAACTGTAGACGACTTATCAAGAATTGTGTCAAATACGTTTGACATCGAAGAAGAAAAAGAAAAGTTTATCCTACCAGAGTATTTCGTAGAAGCTAATCGCTCAAAAGAAACTATGAACTACCTGGAGAAGTATAATTGTATGGAAGGATACTTACAAGATAAAGAAAGATTTTGCTATGACATCAAAAGGCATCGTGCAGTGTTTACTATAATGCATGAAGATGAAGTAGTAGGAGCAGTGGGAAGGTCATTGAACTCTTATCAAAAACCTAAGTGGTATAGATATGATAATGGCCTATGCCCTTACATGATAGGCAGTGGCACTACAGGAGTGATTGTAGAAGATGCTACATCAGCAACTACAGTCGCACCTTTTTGTACAGGCATTGCTTTATTAGGAACATCATTACTTGAGAGTTATGTAGATATTTTAAAACAGTTTGATACACTTATTGTAGCACTAGATCCAGATGCTTATTCAAAATCATTTGACATCCAGAAGATTATGAGTGTATATACTAATTGTAGAATCGCTATGATTAGAGATGATTTAAAATATTTTAGTAAAGAGCAAGCAATGAATGAATTACAAATAGGAAATAGGATATGAGTACAACAGACGTATATAGAGAACTATTAAAGAAGATAGTCACAGATAGAACTTTTGCAAGGGAAGTAAAAGATGTAGCAGATAGTGTCTTCTTAAACGGAACAAAATCAATTAAGGATGCTATCTATTCAGCTTATGACACATACGATAGAGACTTAACTATAACTGAGGTAGAAAAACATTACCTTACATCTCACCCTGATTTATCATCAGCTAAAGCGGCACAAGTACAATCAATCTTTAGTAACCTTTCAAAGGTAGAAGATATAGGTGTAGATGTTGCTAGAGATATGGTAAGAAAATTATCTATCCAAGAATCTGCAAGACAAGTAGCTCAAGAAGCTATCAAGATTGTACAGGGTGAGCATTACGATCCTTATCCTGTAATTCGTCAGTTAGAAGAATTAAAAGTTATTCATGCTACCACAGACCATAGCGATAAACGTGAACTAAATCTAGACGTTGATTCGTTATTAAGTGGTATGGATGAAGGGTACTCTTTCGCATTTAACTTACCCTCCTTAGATGCAAGAGTACCAGGTATTGAAAGAGGTATGTTAGCTATATGTGGTGCTAGGCCTAATGTAGGTAAGTCCATGTTCTGGCATTATTCTGTTGCAGGTCCAGGAGGATTCCTAGATCAAGGTGCTAAAGTATTATGTATTACGAATGAAGAGTTACCTAAAAGACATACTCATAGAATGTTATCTGCTGCATCAGGTATAGTAACTCGTGAGTTAAAAGGTAAGAATGATAAATTAAAAGAAGTATGGAAGAAAGTTGGTGACAATCTTATTGTACTTGATGGTGACCAGATGACACTAGGTCAGATTGAGATGAAAGTAGAGCAGGAAAGACCTGATATTGTATGTGTTGATATACTTGATAAAGTACCTATGTCAGGATCATTTGCTCGTGAAGATATTCGTTTAACAGAATTGTATGGCCAAGCAAGATCTATTGCTAAACGATACGATTGTGTATTCTTAGGATTTAATCAGTTATCTGCAGAAGCTGAGGGCAAAACAATGCTACACTATGGCATGATGACAGGCTCTAAAACAGGTAAAGCAGGTGAAGCTGATTTAATAGTCCTCTTTGGTAAAGAAAATATTGAAGAGGGCGACACTAACCAACGATGGGTAAATGTTGTTAAGAATAAAATTAATGGTGTTCAAGATCGTTGGGTATGTGTTGTCGATTCTGACACAGCACGATTCAGAGATTAGGAGAAAGTTATGAATCAAACACTACCTATTAAAGTAGATCCTATACTTAATGAGTATAGCTCCTTAATAAGCAACAAAGCCATGACTATGCAAAGCTTAGTTAAGAAGACATTAGTAACTGCTATTGAAATTGGTGACTTACTTATAGAAGCACAAGATCATTGCAGTCTTAATGGTATTAAATGGAAATCCTGGGTTACTGAAAACCTACCATTTAGTAGACAAATGGCACACAACTATAGAAAGATTGCAGTGTGCCGCACACAAGTTTTAGATTGGATTGAAACAGATGAAGTAAAATCTATTTCAGAAGCTTTAAAACGATTACGCAAATCTAAGGTGGTTATACATGAGCCACAAGAAGATTTAAGTCTAGACGAAGGTACTGTCCCCCCCAAAAACTTACCTAGTGTCGAAGACTTATCTGTCAACTCAGATGTTTTAGAAGAGTTTTCTGTCTTTGAAGACGAAGGTGATCTTATCCCCTCACCTAGTCCGATAGAAATTCCTAAGCAAGAAGTTGACATTGTCGGAGAACAGGCTGATATTATTATAGAAGCTAAGTCTAAGCCTTTAAGCAGTGTTGCTGTATGGAGTAATGTTGTTAGTGGTTTAAGTAACTTTTCTGGTAACGAAGTAGTAGATATTATAGATGAAATTTTTGTAGTGGTTTCGCCTCTTAACGCTGCAGAAAAAGAAGACTATATAAACAGTCTATTGCACACAGTAAAGAAACTTGAATTTGCATTAAAACAGGCTCAGGTTAAGCTATAGTCCTCTATCCGATGACTTGAAGGGTAGGTAGTTTTATTCCTATTTCTGCCTGCCCTTCACACACAAGGTAACATAATGAAATTAGTATTAGATATAGAAACAACAGTTTCAAATAAAAGTCCTTCCCCTTACAAACCAGATAACTACATGGTATGCGTAGGTGTTATGCCTATAGATAAACCAGAAGAAAGAAAAGTTATATGGTTTAATCACGATGAACTACCCAACATAGACATAAAAAAATCCCATAAAGAATTACAAGACATACTCGACAAGACTACATTATTGATTGCACATAATGTTAAATTTGATTTGTCCTGGCTTAGAGAGTGTGGTTTTAAATACGATGGCAAGCTCTGGGATACCATGATTGTTGAATACTTATATGCTCGTGGTCAAAAGTTAGCATTGTCTTTATCTGAATCCTGTAAACGATGGAATGTTACAGAAAAGAAATCTGAATTAGTTGAAGAACTATTTAAAAATGGTACAGGCTTTGAGGCCATACCAAAAGATATAGTAGAAGAATATAATATATATGACTTGCTATCTTGTGGTGACTTGTTTGACACTCAGTATAAACTATTAAAAGACGATGAACATTGCAGTATGAAAAACATTGTTGAGCTTACTAATGATATGGCAGATGTACTTATTGACATAGAACGTAATGGTATACGCATTGATATGGATATACTTGATAAGGTACAGTCTGATTATGAAATAGAAAGAAAAGAAAAAGCAATACAAAATACTAAAATAATTAAATGTGTCATGGGAGATAGGCCTTATAATCTATCATCACCTGAGCAGTTGTCAGAAATCATATGGTCTAGAAGTGTTGTAGATAAAGAGCTTTGGGCTGAGACTTTTAATATAGGTACTACATCTAGTGGAAAGAAAAAGTATCGCCCTAGAATGCCTAAACAACAGTTTATGCAGCAGATAAAAAAACAGACTAAGATTGTTAGTAAGACAACTGTAAGAAAATGCCCTGATTGTAATGGTTCTGGGAAACAATATAAGGTAAAAAAAGATGGATCTCCATACAAAATTCAGCCTATGTGTAAGCATTGCATTGGTACTGGCTATGTTTATGATGCCACCAAGGATGTAGCAGGCTTTAAATTTACACCAACACATGTACAACAAGTTATGTCACATGGTTTTGCAACAGATAAAACTACATTAGCAGGCTTGGCGGTCATTGCCAAACAACATGAACTAGAAGTTGCTCATCAATTCTTAACTAATATGCAACGTATTAATGCACTTGATACTTACATCAATTCTTTTTGTAAAGGTATTCGTAAGAATGTAATCAACGGTATTCTTCATCCCCAGGTATCTCAAGTAAGAACAGGTACAGGTAGACTATCTTCATCTAATCCTAACTTCCAAAACTTACCTCGTGGTGGTACAGCTACTGTAAGAAAAGCAGTAGTATCTCGTTTCCCTGGTGGTAAAATATTAGAAGCTGACTTCGGACAATTAGAATTTAGAATAGCTGTATGGATGAGTAATGATGCTACAGGTCGTAAAGAAATAGATGAAGGGTTTGACGTACATGCCTACACTTCTAAAGTCCTCACAGAAGCAGGTCAAAAGACTTCTAGACAGGATGCCAAGGCTAGAACATTTAGGCCTCTCTATGGTGGTGTAAAAGGATCTGCTGCTGAAATGGAATACAACAAATCATTTATGAAAAAGTATAGTGGTATAGCTACATGGCATACTGCTCTTCAAGAAGAAGTTATGCTACATAAAAAAATAACTACAGTAACAGGTAGACAATTTGCTTTTCCAGAAGTTAAACGATTACGTAATGGTGTTACCGAAGCAACTAAGATAAAAAATTATCCTGTACAAAGTGGAGCAACTGCTGATCTTGTACCTCTATCTTGTGTGCTGTACAACAACATCACTAAGTCTATGAAACTAAAGAGTAAATTTATAAATACTGTACATGATTCTATAGTACTTGACATACATCCAGACGAGTTAGACATTGTTCCTAAATTAATATATCAGGCCATGATGGGTGTAGCACCTGCAATGGATAAAATGTTTGATATTAACTTGGATGTACCTATGGAAGTAGAGTTAAAAATAGGTAATGATTGGTTCGATATGACTGAAATAGATGTTGACAAATTCACGAATTTAGATATAACAGATAACAATATAGATAGGAGAATAGCATGACAGAGAATGCACTAACAATAAAAGATATAGACAATTTACCTTATGATCAGATAGCAGGTGAGTTTGGTTTTGTAAATGAAGCTGAACAATCTGCTGCTTCAGCACCAGGATTCCCTCGTGTAACAGTAAACAATAAGGCAAGAAACAAAGAAGGTAATAAAGTACCTGATGGAACTGTAAAAGTATATCATCCAGAACATGGTCTAGTATATGCAGAAGAAGCTTATTTAAGAATATTTCAACAAAGATTTTTTTATCAAAGATACGATGAGAATGCAACTTTTCAAGACAAAGATGGTAACGATCAGAAAGGTCGTTATGTAAACAAATCTGTTTTTGTAAAGCATCCTAGTGAAGAAGCTCTTGACGAAGAGGGTGGAGTAAACTGTGGTAAATTTAAAGTAGACGATTGGGATAACCTTTCAGAAGACCGTAAGAATTGGTGGAGAGGTGCTAAAAGATATCGTGTTGTATTTGGTATGCTCCGAGTAGAGAATGGTTTTGTAGATGGTGTTAAAGATCCTGTAAGTTTTAGTGACCTGCCTGTTATGTTTCAGATCTCTAATAGAGGAACATATAAAAACTTTGGTGATGTTATGTCACAGTTTTATAAAACTAAAAAGATGCCTTTTAAACATGAATGTAAATTTAATTTTCAATTAGAACAATCTGGTGCTATCTCTTGGTATGTAGTAACACCTACTATAACATCAGAAGCTGTTCCTTTTACTGATGTAGATATGGAAACCAATAGAGCTTTTCTAACGTATGTAACTAATCATAATGATAACATTCGTGCCAGGTCTTACGAAGCTAAACGGTACACAAATGATGTAGATTCATCTGTTGTTGATACTGATTTTATTGAAGTTAGCGAAGTGCTGCCTGAGTAATGGATGATAATCTAGCTAGAGTAATAGCTTACCTTGAGTCTGCTAATAGAGGAGAGGTAACCATGTCTGAGGAAATTATTGATGAAGCAGTAGAAGATTTTAGAACTGCTCTAAAAAAACAATTTACTCCTCAAGATTTTTCTTTTAAACCAAGACCTTCTAATTTAGGTAAACCTTTATGTCAATTACAATTAGCAAAATCAGGTGCTAGGGCAGAAGATAAGTCCTACACATTTAAAATGATTGTAACTTTTGGTGATGCAGTAGAAGCTATTTTAAAAGCTGTATTAAAATCATCTGGAGTAGACTATAAAGAAGGTACTAAAATAGATATTACAGAAACTATGTCAGGAGAGACAGATTTATATGTTGACGATAAAGTAGATGACATTAAATCCTGTAGCCCCTGGGCATTTAGAAATAAATTCTTAACCTTTGATGGTCTTAAATCCCACGATAGCTTTGGTTATCTAACACAATTACATCTCTATTCTAAAGGTGCTAAAAAGAAAGTAGGTGGTTGGTGGGCAGTTAATAAATCTAGTGGTGAGATATCTTACCTACAAGATGAGTCTACTAAAGAAGAAGTACAAGAGTCTATAGATGACGCTCTAGATAAGGTAGACAAACTAAGTAAAGATCTTCCTTTTAAAAGGTGTTTTGAATCTGTTGAAGAAAAGTTTCGTAAAGTACCTACAGGAAAAAGAGTATTAGGTGAAGAGTGTTATTGGTGTGATTATAAGTTTAGCTGTTGGCCTAATTTAGAATACAAACCTCAAGAAGCATCTTCTGCAAGAGAGCCTAGATGGTTCTACTACACTAATGAAGAAGAGGTTTCTAATGAAAAGAATACTAGAAGTTGATGATGAAGAAGTTGTTATCTTACTTAAACCTAGGAAAGATAACGAAGGGGATTGGAATCATTCTACCAATATCCATTTTCCTAAAAAACACAATGATGAGTATGATGTTGTTAGTGCAATTAGTGACTTGGCTCGTGCTATGGTTGGCTTTAGTTATGGTAGCGATCACGAAGAAGTTATTGAGTATACCTCACATTTTTATAACATTCTTAGTGGCAACTCAGACAAAGAAGAAGTAAGTAAAAAAGATAATATAATATATTTAAACAAATGGAATAATGATGACTAAAGATAATGATCCTGTAAATTATCCATCTCATTATAACAATGGCAAAGTAGAAGCAATAGAAGCTATTGAAGCATCTATGTCTGCAAAAGAATTTCGAGGGTATTTAAAAGGAGCAATCCTTAAATACATCTGGAGATATACCTATAAGGATCGTGCATTAGAAGATTTACTAAAAGCACGTTGGTATCTGGACAAACTTATTAGTGATGTCCGCTTGGAATCAGATTTAAAAAATGAGATTAAACTTAACGATTAGCTTAGAAATTAACCCAGAAGAATACCCCCTACCTATAGATGGAGATGTAAGAGATGAGGTCGAACAAATCATACGAGACACGTTCTACGACATCGAAGGGATCGAGGTCGAAGTACTCAAAACCTCGAAGAGGTCCATGGCCTCCCCTTCGTATCCAATTCGATGAAGGCTTTAGAGCTTTTATCAGAGGGATTTTAAAAAATCCTTATGGAGAACACAATGTACGCCATAAAGAATGGCAAAGAGGTTGGAATGCTTCTTATTTTAAAAACAAAGAAAAACTAATAGGAAAGAAAAATGGCAACATATGATTTAACAGGTCGTAATACTGTAAGTTTACCTACAGATTATCAAAGCTTTATACATGTATCTAGATATGCTAGATGGATTGAAGAAGAAAACAGAAGAGAAACCTGGGAAGAAACAGTAGGTAGATATTTTGATTACTTAGAAAAACATACTAAAGACAATCATAACTTTAGTTTGTCTGTAGAAAAAAGAAAAGAATTGCAAAGTGCTGTTCTTAATTTAGAGATTATGCCTTCTATGAGAGCACTAATGACAGCAGGTGTTGCTTTAGAAAGATGTCATGTAGCTGCATATAATTGTTCTTACTTACCTGTAGATAGTGTAAGATCCTTTGATGAATGCCTTTATATACTTATGTGTGGTACAGGTGTAGGTTTTTCTGTTGAAAGAAAGTACACAAAGCAATTACCTGTAATTAATGAATCCTTAGAAGAAAGTGAAACTACTATAGTTGTAGGAGATAGCAAAGCAGGTTGGGCTAAAGGGTATAAAGAATTAATACATTTATTATACTCTGGTCAAATACCTAGTTGGGACTTAACTAAACTAAGACCTGCAGGTGCAAGACTTAAAACATTTGGTGGTAGATCAAGTGGTCCTGATCCATTAGATGATCTATTTAGATTTACTGTAGGTATATTTAAAGGTGCTACAGGAAGACAACTAAAGTCTATAGAATGTCATGATCTTATGTGTAAGATAGGCTCAGTAGTAGTAGTAGGTGGTGTAAGACGTTCTGCACTTATTAGTTTATCTGATCTACAAGACCAGGAGATGGCATTAGCCAAGTCTGGTGAGTGGTGGAATAATGAAGGCCAAAGAGCATTAGCTAATAACTCAGTATGTTATAAAGAAAAACCACCTATAGGAATATTTATGAGAGAGTGGCTTACTTTATACAACTCTAAGTCAGGTGAACGTGGTATATATAACAGACAATCTGCTGTAGAAAAATCATTAGAGAATGGTAGAAGAGATTCGGAGCATGACTTTGGTACTAATCCTTGTAGTGAGATTATATTAAGACCTTATCAGTTTTGTAATCTTACAGAAGTAGTTGTAAGAGCAGAAGATACTATAGAGGATCTTGAAAGAAAGATTGGACTAGCTACTATACTCGGTACAATACAAGCTACTTTAACTGATTTAAAATACCTTAGAAAAATATGGAAAGATAATACAGAAGAAGAAAGATTATTAGGTGTTTCTTTAACAGGTATCATGGATAATGCTTTACTAAACAGTGCATCTGCAGGGTACTTATCTGAGTTACTTTCTCAATTAAAAGACGTAGCAGTATATACAAACTTAGGCTTATCAAAACAATTAGGTATACCTCAGTCAACTGCTATAACTTGTGTAAAACCTTCTGGTACTGTTTCTCAACTTGTAGACTCAGCTTCTGGAATACATGCTAGGCATTCTGAATACTACATTAGAACTGTTAGAGGAGATAAAAAAGATCCTTTAACACAGTTCATGCAATCTGTAGGTGTTCCTGTAGAAGATGATATTATGCAGCCAGATAGCACTGTAGTGTTTAGTTTTCCTGTAAAATCACCAAGTAAAGCAGTAACACGTAATGACACAGGTGCTATAGAACAATTAAATCTTTGGCTTAAATATCAAAAGAATTGGTGTGAGCATAAACCATCTGTTACTATAACAGTTAAAGAAGATGAATGGTTAGACGTAGGTGCATGGGTATATGAAAATTTTGATGATGTTGCAGGTATATCTTTTTTACCTCACTCTGATCATACATATAAACAAGCTCCTTACCAGGAGTGCTCTAAAAAAGAGTACCTTGATCTCAAAAAAAGAATGCCTACTAATATAAATTGGCAAGATCTTTCTGAGTTAGAAAAAGAAGATAGCACAAGAGGAGGCCAAGAGTTAGCCTGTAGTGCTGATTCTTGTGAAATAGTGGATATAACATAATGACACACTTTGAAATAAAAATAAAAGATGACTCAGGTACATCTTATGACTTTAATGCACGTTACACTTTTGCGTGCTCTAATCTAGAGGATGTAGTTTTTCATCTAGATACTATACTAAGAACAGCAGGTTTTGTTTTCGACAGCATAGATATAAATAAAAAAAGTATTCACGAAGATGAGGACTTACCTCACCTTGATTTTGATGTTCAATTTGATGGAGAATAATATGACTAAAAAACGTGCAAGAACTGAAGACGGAAAATTTATTGCAGATGATCCGAATACCCCTAATGTAAATGAAGCATTTACTGACGTACAACCTGAAGCTGAAGATACCCCTAATGTACCTCAGCATTACGTAGTTGATATAGCACTACTTAATGAGATAATTAATATCTTAGGCCAACTAAACTATAAAACTGTGTTTCAAACTATGGAAAAACTTAGACAACTTCCTGCAGTTAATCTTACACCAGAAGAAGATAAATAATGCTGTCGTTACTTGGATCAGTACTGGGGTTTGGAACTTCGTTCCTTCCCTCAGTAATGGGTTTCTTTGAAAAGAAACAAGCTAATAAACAAGAACTACTTATGCTTGAAGCTAAAGCTAAGTATGCTTCAGAATTAAGTAAACTAAAATTAAAAGAACTAGATGCAGAAGCAGACATAGAAGAAGTAAAAGGTTTGTACAAACACGCTGAGTCATTAGCACAAGCAAACAAATCTACATTCGTATCTGCGTTACAAGCATCGGTGCGACCAGTTATAACATATGCTTTCTTTAGTATATTTGCATTTGTTAAAATTACTTATGTGCTATTAGCTACACAAGGTGGAGAAGACTTACTACCTGCTATATTAGTTGCCTGGGATGAGGAAAGTCAAACCATCTTTGCCGCCATAATTAGCTTTTGGTTTGGGAATCGTTTATTTAAAGCAAGGAACAAATAATGTGGTTGCTATTAAAAAACCTATGAAGATCTTTTAGCATGAATATAAATATAAATGTGGAGAAAAACGATGACACAAAATAAAGTATATCTATTTAATTTAAGAAGCCTAACATCTTATGAACTACCTGTAGAAGAGTTCTATGATGCATTCAATAGTCATGATACTTCTTTCTTTAAAGAAGTCTATGCACATAGTACTAAGAAAGGAAGAGATGATCGTGCTAAGTTAGAAATAAAAAGAGAAGAAGAATCCCTGAAAAGAATACGTGATATGGCAGGGTATGGTATATAAGGAGAAATAATATGTCAGAAGAATTTAAAAATGCAATGAAAGAAAAACCTATACCTGCACCTGTACAGGCACAAAGAAAGTCCTGGTACAACGATGCTGAAGGTTTTGATAAGTGGAGAGTGTTTCCTCGTTTATTAATTAGTCTGTATGGAGTAATGTTTTATAAAACTAGTATGTGGTTTATGACTTTACCAGATCCTACTAATGCTCAATCCGCTTTTGTATCAGTAATTGTAGGTGCAGGAGCTGCTTGGTTCGGTTTATACGTTGGAAACAAGAAATAAACCCTAAAAACCCCCTAAATCCCCTGTAAGCCTCATAGAAGCTCCCTGAGACAAATTAGTTCTTTTGGGAGCTTATCTATTAGGAAGGTATTAAAACCTTCTTAGAACTCATTTATGAGATCTTTTTTTTAGAAAAACTATTAAATTTTCTATATAACTCTTAGTAAGCATGTTACTAGAGTAAATATGGAACTAACCCCTATAAAATATTGCATCGACTGTCTCCTTATATGTTAAGGACAGTTATACTCATTTTACACTATTAATCAAATTGATTGTATCCATATATACTATTTATAATATAAATTAATTAGCTAAAGGGTTGTCATTATTACCAACACTGTCTACTCGGTTTTCTGTCCTGTCTAATCTTTTTTCAAGACTGTCTACTTTAGTAGTTAGTGTAGCAATAGATTCTTGTAAGGGTACAATATTTACAGACTTAATTTTTTTCTTTTCTATATTATCAAGTCTTAAATTAAATTGTCCCCAGGTGTAGAAGCCTCCCCCTATTGCAGTGATCACACCCACGATGGTGATGTACTGCTGAAGCTTTGGTAAAATATTTTTCATGTTTATCTCCTATCTAAAAATATTTGCATGGGTTGTGTTCCCATCATTTCATACAGAGTTCCTAAACTAGTGTTAACTAGTTCTCCATAAGCAGCACCATTGTCCCTCAACATTGCATCTGCGTATATCTGTGTAGGCTGATACCAGGATGTTTGATCTGGTATGTCGGCCTGTGAGTAGTCACTAAAATTAGGTACATAATTCATATAAGCAATAAGGTTAGACTGCCCTTGAGAATCATACTCTCCTGACTGTTCTTGCTGTGCTTGTGACGTTTCTTGTTGTACTCGTATATTATTACTTACTATTTCTTCTACTATCTGTTCTGCTTCAGATGTTGTAACCATAGTGCTCGTCACACTTTCAATTTGATTATCCATAGTGGTTATTTGTACTTCAGCCATTACCATAGATGGTGTATTGTCCATAGTAGGCATAGGCATTATTTCAATAGATTGTAATACATTGTTTGTTTGTACTTGTGCTGAAGATATTTGAGCAGATATACTGGGAGAGTTAGATACAGATACTGCTCCCATACTACCTGATGAAACAACTACGTTTCCACTATCTGTAGATACAGCTCCAGAGTTACTGTTTTGTGAACTTTGTGTACTAGATGATACGCTAGAGTTCACTACACTTGAAGTAGTATTAGTGTTAAAGTTTGTTATATTTTGTACAATGTTTCTTCTTCTTTCTCTTCTTGTAGGCCTATCTTCATTTCTATCATCACTTTCTTCTATGTTTTCTTCTTCAAATATTTCTTCTAGTTCTTCTTCTTGTTCCTCAAGTTCTTCTTCTACTTCTTCTTCACGCTCTTCTCTTTCTTCAAGAAGCTCTTCTTCAGATTCTTCAAAGTCTTCAAACTGCTCATCCCATTGTTCTCTTTCTATCTCATCTTCAAAGTCAAAGTGTTCATCCATATGTTGAGCAAACTCTACAAACTCTTCTTCTGTTAATCTTATTTCTGGTAGATTGTCTAAGTTAGATATATCTAATACATCAGGAAAATCTAATAAATCATCTTCTACTATTATTTCTATGAATGTTAAGGTTTCTTCATCACCACCCATAGTAAAATCCCCATCAATGTGTATATCAAAATTATCGAAATTGTTTTCATGTTCTATTGTATCCCTGTTATCAAATTCAAAATGACTAACGTCAATAGCCCCATCATAGTCAATACCGCCACCATCCCTGCTGTCAGCACCTGTAAAAAAAACAGGTGTTCCTGTATAAGTTTCTTCATCATTGAAACCATAAAATTCCTCCTCATTATCATAACCTAACAACATAGCTTCAGATACACCTGAGCCCTGTAGATACTCTTCATCGTCAAAACCATTTTCAAATTCGTTGTCTAAGTCGTATACCTGGCACAATTCACTAAAGTCAGAATCAATTAAACACTCTGATGATAAATTAGTAAAAGATTCATCTATAACTGTAGCTGTAGTTAAAGACCAATCGTCTGTCCTATTAAATGTTGTCGAATTGTTGTCTTCGTACCTCAAGTAAGTTACAGCTTCATTAGTACCCTGCAAGCCTATAGTTATATCATGGTTTGATACATTTATCTTATCGTATCTAAACTCTATGACATTTGTAGTTTCGTATAAAATAGCTTCAAAAGAACTTAAATTATTATTTCTATATTCATTAACATTATACCATCCTGCAACCCAATACCTAGAGCCTGCATCACCATATGTACCTACGTAGGGAGAACCGTTATTATTATTCTTGTCAATAAAATCAGACCACAAAGCAAATATAGTAAGATCAAAACCTGATGCAGGTAAAGTCTCAGATAAATAGTTTCTTTGATTGTACACATTAAAATTAGGATTAAAAGTTATAAAACCATTCATAGCTACTTTAGCTTGACTGTATGTATTACCATAGTAAGTAAAATCAAAGCCTAGATTTTGCATAGGAGAAACAGCATCGTCATTAAGATTAAGAGCTGTGCCTGTGTTTTGGATATTTAATATAGGATCAGTACCTGTTGTGAATACAGGCGTGTTGGCTTGTGCCGAAATGCTAAAGAGTAATAAGAATATTAATCTAAGCATATTTTATGTGTAGGATACTTCTTACAGAAATCTTTTTTCTTATACGCTTTAAACTCATGGGAAGAGATTTCTTTCTTTATGTCATCCCAATCAGGTCTATCTTCTGGATTTTCTAACCAGGCTTTCTGTGCTTCTGCACCAATCTTGCCTTTATACGGACAGGGAGTCCCTGCCATATTCATCGCCACGTGAACTCTTTTATCGGCACATAACATAGCAACTGCAGCTACCTTCATCCCCATATCATACAAACCCTTTGATAATTTCAGTCTTTCGCAGTTATCGTCTCTTACACTTCTACCTGTTGATACACCAAAGAACTGAGTTTGGACTGCTGAACTAGCTCCTGTGGTGCACAGGTCTTGACTATATGACATTATAGATGGGGCTATGGCTGACGGTGGAGCAGTTTTAATTCTTTGTGTTACCTTCTGTGTAGAGTCATTACGAGATACACTAGTGCTATTATTGTTATTTGTATTTAAATTTGTGTTCTGATTTGTATTTTGGTTTACACTTTCTGTAGATACAGAAGACGTACTGTTAGAAGTATTAGTATTTAAATTTGTGTTTTGGTTATTATTACTAGATGTAGAATTATTTATATTTGTATTTGTTCCTACAGAAGTGACATTGCTTGTATTAGTAACGTCTTGAGTTTGTGTTATATTAGATGTTACATTAGATGTGCTAGTATTTACATTAGTGTTGTTATTTGTGGCATTGGTAGTCTGATTTATTGTAGTATTGTTTACATTATTATTGTTATTAGTGGCAACAGATGTACTACTAATTGTGTTATTGTTGGTGTTATTATTGGTGTTTGTGTTTGTACTAGTTACAGTACTAGTTGTAGTATTAGTTATGTTTGAGTCTTCACCAAATAATGTATTAGGTATAACAAGAGTTGCAACTAGTGCTAAGGACACTATTCCTATTGCTATATCTTTTATAAAATTTTTCATTTTAGTCCTCCTCTTGCTTGTGATTATTTATTTTTATTGTCTTCCCTTAATATGTCTATCATTTGATTTTTTAAATCTTCTTCTCCCGTTATGCCGTAGTCTGTTTTAATTCTACTTAATGCTCCTGTTTCTTGAGCTAAAATCTTTTCTCTAGAAGTCATATTTCTAAGATCGTGTACAGCATCATATAAAGGAAAGTTATTAAACTTAGAAGT
>Ga0181379_1000795_pt1 | contig 15172 bp, 4 predicted proteins | sample 2SPOviralmetaG_FD_130115 | JGI IMG/M metagenome (GOLD analysis project Ga0181379, IMG submission 130115) | Marine viral communities from the oligotrophic San Pedro Time Series (SPOT) site, San Pedro Channel, CA, USA - 2 SPOT_SRF_2009-07-10 | ecosystem: Environmental > Aquatic > Marine > Strait... | reverse complement strand
GAATCATAGGTGGGGGATTAGATACTCTTCCGATTCTGCTAAGAATTTAGCATATATTCAGACACAATACACTAACGACAACGACTTTGCCAAGCCTGGCGAGCTCTTCCTTAATGAAAACCTTCAAGAGGTTTATTATGTAGATCATTCTAATAGCACTGCAAAGAAGCTCACCGGAGTATTTGCAAAGACAGGATCTGATGCTTACTACTCTGCTGGTAAAGTAGGTATAGGTCTTTCGGCCCCCACATCACCCTTAGAGGTTGCAACAACCTGGGATGATAATACAACAGATCAGCACGCTCTAAAATTAACAATTACAGACACTGCGTCTGGAGCCGGATCAAAACCCCTAGAGGTCACTGTAGGAGGATCTTCTAAGCTTTCTCTATCTAAAGCTGGTGATCTTACAGTGGCGGGTAAAGTAAACTTACCCTCTCAACCTCCGGCTTCTGCAACAGCCGCAGGCGTTGCTGGAGATGTTGCATGGGATGTTGATTACGTCTATGTATGTGTAACAAATAACAATTGGAAGCGAGCGGCTATCACAACCTGGTAGCGCGAGGTTTAAAGTTATACGAACATTAATTAAAATTCCTCTCTTAATGTTTCGTCACTTTATAATTAGTTTGAGCATAATCCCTTAGGCGCAGAAATGTGCCCTGGGGATTTTTGCTATATGGAGACCCTATGGCGCGTAAAGTAAAGAACACTCGTAGACAAAAAGTTCGTACCGAACAACCTTATATGCCACAGAACAGAGAACAAGACCAAATTAGAATAGTGATGCCTCGTAACCCTTCTCAAGTGGATGCGTTGAATTACCTCAAGACAAAGACTCTTACAATTTTAACAGGACCGCCGGGCACTGCAAAGACCCTGCTCTCTGTATATGCCGCGTGTCAGTCCCTTCAAAGAAGAGAGATAGATAAGATCTATTACGTAAAGCCTATCGTTGATGTGGTAGGAGAACAGGGCCTAGGCTTCTTGCCAGGAGAAGTTGATGAGAAGACCGCCCCTCATATTGCGCCACTAAAAGATGCATTATCGGTATTTATGCCCAAAGGTAAGGCAGATTATCTTCTTGAGAAGAAAGTCATTGAGTTTGTGCCGTTAGAGCATCTCAGAGGGAGGAGTTTGGCTAGGTGCTTTGTTATTGCCGATGAAATGCAAAATGCTATTCCTCATTCTGTGCTCACAGTACTTACCAGACTAGGAAATGATAGCAAAGTGGCTTTACTTGGTGATGTTGTACAACGTGACCTTGATGGGAAATTTGGAAGAGATGGATTGTCTGATGCGGCAAAGAGGTTGGCCAAGCTTAATGAGGTTGGTCACGTTCAGTTCTCCTTCAATGAAATTGTAAGGTCTGGCTTTGTAAAATCCGTCATCAGAGAATACGCTGATCTATACGCTGCGTAGGGTTTAAAGTAACTATATATATTGTAGTTACAGACCTATGCCTGGTAAGTTAGCTGGGGGCAAAGTAAGGATTTCAAATACCGCCCCGTCTATTATATCCAAAACCAAAAATCCTACAACGTCCGAGGTCCGGTACTTCGGACTCGTTAGGGATCAGTATTTAGACGATCTAACTTCAAATCTTGATGCTCTAGATCAAGTCCTTGAGGATGTACAAGATCCTGCAGAGAGAAAAGCTGAAGGCAAAATGACTGCAGCTGACTTGTCTATTATCGACGGGATCGTAAATTTTGAGATACAGTACGAGGATATCGAAACCCTTCAAGGCGCATCCTTGTCCACAGAAGGTGGTGGTACGCTCGTAAATCCTAGGTTTAGGCTAGCGGACAGGATTTCTCAGTTTTCATCGTTTGCTGGTAGAGGAACTCCCTTTGTAGGCTCAGGACCGGTAAAATTTACGTACGTCGTCCCTAAAGAGGGAGACCTACTACCAGGGACGGTCTCAATCAGCACATCCGGGGTAGTGACTGGTACGGGTACATACTTTGCAGATGAGACGAGTCTAAACGCTAATCTTCAATTAAACAAGACTCTCAGCGTGGGGGATTTTGTGGGGTTGTATGAAGCAGATGGCAAAACTTTGCACAGTGTAGGGTCAACAAAAGCGGAAAGGAACGCTGATCTAGCAATTTATAAAGTAACGTTGGTTACGGATAATGGCTCGATTACTTTAAGCCCCGCCCCTGCTGTTGCTGTTAGTGGGGGTAAAAAATTAAGAAAAAGATATTGCAACACATCTCTCCCACCCTTTTACACGGAAAGCATTACTAGCCAGAAATTTAATTCTGCGGATAGTATCCCAAATGCTTCAAATTATACAGAGTCTCATAGAAAAGGCTATATGAAAGGGCCCATTTTTAAGCCCGAAAAGTCTTTTGAGGACTGGTGGGACGGACCTAACAATGAGGAGTTCATAGATCGTCCTCAATATCCCGAAACAGAAGACCTTGACGCAGCCGACAAGAATATCTTAAAAGACGGAAATTTATCCTTTGAACCTAGTATAGGAGACCAACCTCAGGGGACTAATATCGGGTTTAGGTACGATTTTTGGCTAAAAAAAGACTTTGAAGAAGATTTTTTTAAATTCGTGGCGCAGGTAAACGGAAAGTTAAGGATAGATTATTTTAAAAAAACTGCGATTAATATCGATGGAACTGTCGCCGGGAGTTGGTTTACTGCTTTAGATACATCAGACCCAAGTACATTTTTTAGACAACTTGAAGTGGAAGAGGCTGACGTAGGAAACAGATTTGGCGTAAGAGAACATTTTATCCAAGGTGGTCCAAGTTACGCAACTGCAGACAATGTAGATGTAACAAATAGTATAGATCTTGCAAGTACGTATACGGGAATTGAAAGTGGATCTTCTTATAACGCGTTTAAAGATAACTTTGTTCCCGTAAGCATAAGATACTGGTACGGACAAGATACAATAGATAATAGTAGCTCTAACCCTATATCAGAAGAAGAAAAATCTATTTCAAGTTTCTTGCCATCTTTTTATATTAGGATGCTAGAAACTAACCTCCCTTCAGGAAACTTAAAGCATTGGAATGATTACTTTGGACTTGTTAAACTTGTATACACTGCAGATGCTCTAGGCACAGGAGTAGATGGGTGGGTAATAGCAACTAATGGAGCTAATTATGAAGCTGATCTCGCTGAATTTGCTAATCTTTTTCAAGTTGCGGCTTATGGATCAACAAACGTTGCTGCTCCCACTGGAGTTAAAACAATCAATACTCTACTGGATAAACTTGTAGATTTTACGTATATTCCAGACGGCTTCCTTAGCGGCAAGAGGTACGACGGAGGATCTTCTCTCTCAGAGACTGCTGCTGATATATCTTTCCCCGTATTCCCCTCTCCTAGCCTAGGAGATGTGGTCTATGCTATTCTAGCAAATAGACCTTTTAATACGCTACCTATAGATGCCGCCACTAAAACGGAGTATGACAGCACGTCCTCTCCGCTTTGGCAATCAGTTTTATTCAATCCCGATCCATTAAACAACTACCAAAAAGCTTCCGATTTACTAGAAGGTGGAACTAATTATTTAGAACCTAACCCAGCATTAAGAGAATTTGATGATAATACAGAATATTTTAAATATAAGTTTGGAATAAAACCTGAAAAAGATACGTACGGACCTGATAGGTATGACGGGTTCATTAAGAACAGGATCTCGACATCAGCTTCAGATTACGATACCGACTACACGCATACCAAACTCTTATCTATTGGCAGGCAGAAAAAAGACGTAGCAGTAAAACCTCTTGTTGATCCTCTACTTGATGGCACGGCAGAAGTAAGAAATAACGGGGAAAACTATTCGTTTATCTCTGTGGAGTCAGACGAGGCGGGTAATGGAGGAGAGATAAGCCTTGTTGGCTATCCTATCAACACCATGGCGGCTATTGTCGGTAGCGCCGGACAAGGAAGTAGCGGAAGGATCCTTCACGAAACAGACAACACCGGAACCTTCACAAGTGGAACCAGACAAGGTGTATCTTCAATTCTTAATGTAGAATTTCCTCCATCTGCAAATTTCGACGACGATGCGACATTTAATGCCTCGTATTCTTTAAAAAACAGGACTACTGCTGACTCAGCCAGAAAAATTCTCTACCCAGTTAGCCTAGCGGCACCCGACTCAGCAGACGCGTTTGATGCAACAACCGAGGGCATGATATCGGACGGGGGGATGGGAATAGTTGCAGGAAGGACTAAAGCTAATAAGTCCATATTCATAACATCTTATAAGAAAAACACATATGCAGGCGGTGGCGGCAGGAATGGCGAAGAAGAGAGATACTTCTTTGACTTACTTCTCGCCGTCCGCCCCAACGCAGATGGCTTAGTAACTGTATCTTCGAGCAGCGGAAGCGGAATCGGAAGCACTGGAAACATAGAGACTACACCTATATTCGCAAAGAATGCAGATACAGCTGCTGATTGCTCTGCCTTGTACGACGGGGCCCTAATTGAGTTTTATGCAGATAGCGATGCTCTAGCAGCATCAGGAGGCACGGACCCCAGCGCCGATAACCCTATCGTCGGATACGTTACTGCCTACGATTTTGCCAACGAAAAACTTAGCTATAGAATTGCAAGCGGGCCCACCGGATTTACTGCTCCGGCCAACGGGTCACATAGCGTCAGAGTTTACTATAACTTTTTTGAAGTTACAAGTTGGCCAGGTAAAGGGACCAATGCCGTCGGCACAAAACTACCCACTTCAGTAACGGCCTCTGGTACCGCAGAGAACCTACAGATAAAAGGAGTGTTCTCATCTGCATATGTTTTTAGTAAGGCCGATAGTGGTAGCTCACTTTCTTTCTCAGAAACACTATACTCTAAGGCCGAATCAGGCGCTACCAATCCTGCGCTCAATCCCTTTGCTCCTCAAGCCGAGTTACCCTCGCCTCCTTCTGCAATTGTAACTCCGTTTGGCACCGATAACGATCCCACTGACCCCTCAGATCCAGGCTTATCAGGAATATGCTATCCTCCGTATAGGAGCGAAGCCCTAGAGTTAATAGCTTCTACTGCTACTGATAGTGAGCTGTATGACGTATCTAATACTACTGGAAATCATGACGTTTATTTTGGATCTCCTCAAATAAGCCCTACAAACTTAGGAAGTAAATTTTTACAGATTGAGAACGAATTTGCCTTTGATTTTGATAAAGCCGAGCGTGTTAATATCATTCCAACAGACCTAAGTAGCATTACTTTCCCCACCTTTAACGCAGAAAGCTATAAATACAAGCTTAGAGTCTTACTAAATCCGTTCATAGGAAACCCAACACAAAGCAATGGACTATTTGCCGATAGAGGTGCCGGGTCCTATAGTAGTATAACTAACGAAAATATATTTAACGACGTCGTACTTTACTCCGATACAAAGCCTGTGAAAGAGACGTTCTTCTTATTCATAGATAAAAATGATGATCAGGCCGAGGTCTTAGTGCGTAACAACCCCGGCTGGAGCTCCTGACTAGATCATGGTAAACAAGGGTACTTTGTAATAGCTAGTACCCTCTGGCTGACTTACCGTTGGTGGGGTGTCTCTATGGAAATATAACGCTCCGTTCTTTCCTGCATTAGCCTCGTTATCTGGTATGGAAATTCGTTGAGCAAATCTACCTAGCACAGTATCATAGGCGTAAAACGCTCCACTCGATTTATTTGCTGCAAACAAAGAGAATGCTCCGTAGGTGTTGCCGTTCATATCTGGGTTTTCAACTGGCCCACTTGCATCTTCATAAAATGGCTTGGCGGTTGTTGAAAACGCTCTCTTATACTCAGCACCGACCTTTATAAACAAGCCAGGTATCCTAAGAGTTGGAGAAGAGGGGTCAGGAGTGGTTGCAGTTCCTGTACCGCTTCCGGCTCCAGTTGCAAAAAATGTAGTGCCAACTGTACTTGCAGAGGCTCCAATAGCAGTAAAATCTGTCGTTCCCGCTGTAAGAATCGTGTACTGGCCTCCTATAACAAAACTGCCGGCGTTAACTGTGATAGTATCTGACAGCTCAAAATCTGGCATTGTAACATTTTCTTTTAGCCTTATAGCATTTATTCCCGTGGTGCCAAGAACAAAATCTTGGTCTCTCATCACAACGCGTTGGTACATTACAACGTTCTGTCCCAAGACTCTATTATAATCGAATCCTAACGTGTTATTAGTAGAACTAACTTTTTTAGGGTTTTTAGTATTTTGAATGCCCCTAAAAGAGCCTTCTCTCAGAGAACTAGAAGAGCTTGTTAAGGAAAACACGGCAGAAGCTAGGCCATCGTCCCCTGAATCAAATCGATCGCCATAATTTTCAATCCAAACGCTAGATTGGGCAAATTTTAGTTGTAAGATATTATCAATAAATATGGCGTCATTTCTTAAGATTCTTATTTCTCGTGCGCCTATATTATTAAAGTCTTCGCTTCCTTTCTCTAGATTTAGGTACACAAACTTGTTTTGCTTCGTATCAAAAAGATAAAAACCATTTTGAGAGGAGTTTCTTACCTCGTAGTAGTATTGGCTAGCAATAATAATAGGCTCTAGAGAAAAGAACTCTTCTCCTTGCTGCCTAGCAATAACGCAAGCCACAGAGCCGTCGCTATTTATTACCGTAGTTTCAACTTTTATACCTAAGTTTTCTCCGATTAAGTATCCTGAGCCGTGGTTTGTGATAACAACACTGTCCACATAAAATCTTCGTGTATAAAATCCAGTCCAATTAGTTAAGTACTCAGGTGCTCCGTCAGGAGCCAAAGGAAGATTACCGCTAGAGTCCGCGCCTGTAAATGTTCTACTCACCAAAGTATATTCTTTTGTTGTTCCGTCTGTATAGGTTACGTTAACACTAACATCCTTCGGGTATAGCGTTTCGTTTGGAGAGCTGTAAGCCCAGGAACCATCCGCGTTTATCTGCAGAGAATTTGTAGATGCTCCCAAAACTTCAAGATTGCCTGCTTGTATAACCTTAGCGGTTCCAGCTTCTTTCCACGAGGCTATATTAAACGTGCCAAAAATCGTCTCTGTTTGTTCTTTAAATGTAATCGTTGCTCTAGCATTATCTGCTTTAGAGATATCTCCTTCTAAAGCCACGTCTTCTATTACCAAGTCTCCTGTAAAGTTTTTGGCAATAGTCTCGCCAGTAGAAGACCCCTCTTTAAAATAATAGCCTTTACCTTCATAGAGAGAGACTAAATCGGGTAGAGACCCATTTGAAGAAAAAACAGGATTTACAGCATCTGCTGCTTGAGATAATGCAAGGGTATACTTGTTAAACCAAACGTTGTCTCCGTCTGAATAAGTATCTCCTTTTGTTAAAAATTTGGTTCTTTTTATAATGTCTCCAGATGTTTGTTTTAGAGACTCAGTTCTTAGTCCTATAATCTGGCTGTTGTTATCCGACTCTGGACCTGAAAATATAAAAGATTTTATCTGAGACGAAAGAGAAAACAGATCTAGGTCATCCTGGATGCCGGGAGCATAGAGTTTTTGTATTGCCTCTTTTAAATTTAGATCTTTTTCAGAAAGATTTAGCGATCTGCTTAAGCCAATTCCCATAATTTATTACCTTTAATAATCAGTTTAATTCAATTTGTACTCGGTTGAAGGTGTTGCCAGAGCCCATCTTATTGAAGAGTACTCGTATACGATCCTCAACGGCCGGAGTAGGAGGGTTAGTAGTTGGATCGGCATCCCTTCCCTGATCGCATATCTCATCAATTGTATAGTTAGAGAGCTTCCCGTCCGCAAAGTTTGCTTTAGTATTAGTTAATATTATTCTTATTGTTTCTAGTCTGCCATTAGTGTGGAACTCAGCCATCTCATATGCGTCCTCTATAATGTCTCTTATACTAGTTTTAGTAAGAGGGTTATTACTTAGATCAATCTTTTCAAGTGCAGGCTTGCTTACCTGGTCGTTGGCCTTGCCGCTTATATTGGCTAGAGTACCACGTTCGTACTTTGAAAATAAGTTGTGGCTCAGGATGAGGTACCGAAGTTTGCCTCTATTTCCCTTAAATACCGGGATTGTTGCTCCTAAGCTACAGCCGGAAAGATAAACATCTCGCAGATCTTTACATCCATTGAAGAAATTAGTTACATCTTGGCAACTGCGCTGGAAGTAAAGCGTTTTATTACTAAAATTTTGTTCTTCGGTTAAAACTATTCTTGCCCCGTTGCCATTTTTAACCTGAGCAACTGTTGCTATAGCGCCGCCTCCCGAAGATTCTAGGAATACTTTATCTCCGACTCTAACGTATTTTTGAAGCTGAATGGTATCATCCCCAGGAAAGATAAACCGTGACGAGCCCTGGTTTCCTGCTAAGTCCTTAGAAGTAAAGCTCTGTGATAGAACAGCATTTCTATAGGGGGTTGTTATGCCATAAGAGTCAGGAGTCCCGTTGGCTGCGTACATTGCCTCAAAACATACGGCTCCTCTTTTGCTTGTATCATCTTCCCAATTCGACGGAAATTTTGGTAGTAAAGAGTTGGAAAAATTAATATAATTTAGCTTAGATGTATTATTAGCTGTCTCTGAATTAAAGCTAGGCAATAAGGCTCCTCCTCTACTTACTCCTTGTGAAGAGGCGTTAATCGACTTAAACCTTGTGTTTTTGCTGGTGCCTAGGTTTTCTAGATCATAAAATCTTGAGGCACGGAGGTCAGCAATTATTGCGTTATCATTAGTACTGTTAAATGATGGGAATACACCAAAAAGATAACTTTTGTAAACACTTATCTTTACCACGTTAGACATTTTTTCAAACTCGTCATGTCTGAACTGAAGCTCTTTATTGCCGCCATCTATTAACTCTTTTATATGAAATTCTTGAAGAGCGCAATGATCTGAGGGATCAGAGGCGTTATCTACAAAATTACTTGGAAGTAAATACTCATTGCCATTTCCGTCTCCATAGCCTTCCCAATCTATCTTCGAGACTTTCAGTTCTTTAAGAGCCTTAGCGTTTTTTATAGAGAATATTTTACCCTTCCAAGCCGCGTTGTATGCGCGGATTTTTTCTAGCATATTTGCGTTTAGGATGTCAAATGCAACTTGATTATTGGCACCGACAGTGTGGTTATAACTTAACTTACCGCGCGTTCCAATGCCGGTGTGATTTACATTTAAATTCAGAAGATTTGTCCACTCGAGACTATTACCCTCTGCGATATTAAAAAGAATATTGTTGTCTTCTACATCTATAGATTCTAGGTTCTCTAACCAACCTGTCCAAGCCTCCGCAGCTTTACCGCTGTCTGCTAAAGAATATTTTTTAAGGCCATCCTGATCAATGTCTGGGACCTTAGTGCCGAGCATACCATCATCAGTACAGATACCACCAACAGGCCCATTGATGTCATGTGTGTCCCAGTTCTTCATTTTAAATTGGCCAATAAACTGCACGTCGCTGTCATTTGAGTACTTAGGAACTGATCCCACCCACCTGATGTTTCCACCGACATTCTTTTGAGAATGCAAACTATAGGATACACCAGGCCCGGAGGGATTATTCTTGATCTTAGGTAGGTTGCCAAACACTCTACTGCCACCGTCATCGGACCTATTAAGACTTAAATTTGTTAGGTTAGGGAAGATTTTAGAAAAATCGGCATTATTAAGAAAGAAAGAACTTCCTAGAGTTAAAGATTCTAAGGCACTAAATTCTCTAAATCCATTTGATTCGTCTATGACACAAGCAGGATCAGCAGAATTGCCGGCAGTATCTTTTTGCCTTACTTGGTTAAAGAAGTTTCCAGCCTTGTCTTGTGCTGTACTAAGAGTTCCATCGTAACTAACATATCCTCCCACATCGCTAGCGCCCGAATAACATAAAACCAGAGCCGCCGATAACATAGGAGGGGTCCTTACGGAAGATCCAACTTTGCCGGGAGAATCCTGCCAGTCAAAGTACTGTACTGGGCCATTGTTCCAAAAAGGGTTACCAGCAAGATTTAGAGAAGTTAACGTTTTATAGTTAGCTTTTAACCAGACCGGAATATTTTTTAGCTCGTTGTTACGTAGATCTAGCTTTTGTAGCTGATCAAATCCTACAAGACCAATATCTCTACCCGCGTCTTCCTTAATCCCCAGGCTGCTCAAGTCTAGCTCGGTAATTAAGGCGGGGGTGCAGTAAATAGATAGTATACAATCTACATTATTACCAATTGTTCCGTTTAGGTTAAAAGACTGTTCATATAGTTCGGGCTTAAGACCGCCTTCAGCGTCTGTTAAATCGATGGGTCTAGATGCAACAAGCGCTCCGTCTCTTTTTCTTTTGATCTCAAATCCAAAATAGTACGGAGTAAGCTGCCGAACTCCTGTTCCTATGCTAAAAGATAGTGTGCCAAGCTTTTTAATAGGTATTTCAAGAGGAGAGTTTTTAGTTGCAAAAGCTTCTAAAATAGTTACTCCAGGGCTCGAGTTATTGAGCGTTTGCATATAAGTAGGGATTCTTATCACTGCACCTGGAGATTCTGTAACGCCACTCTTCTCTACAAAGAGTTGTTTACCGAGCTTAATTTCATTAAAATGGCCCCTCCTACGCACTCTTAATGGAGAACCAAAAAATTGCGCCTGTGTATATTGCCCAGCGTCGTTTGCTTGAGAGTTAAATAAGCTTTCCCTAGACGTAGAGACAGAAGTTGTTCTTACGTTTCCTTCTAGATCTAAATATTTATACTCTATGTTTTTAGCTGCGAGCCCCCCGTGCACAGAGATGATGTTATCAGACTGAGTATCAGTAATGTAGGAATGTTTTCCTGGTTCTCCTACAGGATCTCCGATCTGAACATACTTGGTGAGGTCCGAAGTTATTCTAGGCTTTACCTCATCGAACAGTGCCAAAGAAAAAATCACTGGGGACTCTAATCCGCCGATCAATCTAATGTCTTCTTTGAGAAGTCCTTGGTCTGAAAGGCCCGCAATTTGATCTAGACCATCTTTATCTAGTAGCAGATTTTCCAGTGCCAGTTCTTGGTCGGACTGGTATATCTCGCTTAGGTTATATTGATCTACAAGACCAATGGGCGATCTAGTTTGCTGTAAGAAGCTGAAAAAATTTGTAGATTCGATTGCCATAGTAGTCTATTACTGTTCTTTGTAGTTCAATGTAACTGACATCCTTCCAGAAGAACCTGGATTAGGATCTCCGATACTTGTGCTTATATCTCTTGCGATCATAAACAATGCTCGGTTATTCCAGAAAGAAGGAGTCACAGATTCTCCGTTAAAATTAAAGATTTCTTCCAAGCTTATTTCTCTAGGCTGCCCACCACTGATGTAAAATGATCCAACTGGGTCTCCAGAATCTTTAAACTTAAGGAAGCGTAGCGGGTAGTCTCCTGTGCCTGAGAATCCCGCCCCGTCAAGGCTATTTCTAGACAAGAAGCTCGCGCATTTTTTAGTTTTGTCTACCACAACGGTGCCAGACGTATCAAGATAAGAGTAGTTGCTATCTGGGTTTAGAGTACCTGGATGACTAAATACTCCCATTGTTTTTGTTGCGCCAAGAGAGTTATCTAATGCACCCCCGTTGTGTATATCTGCCCCAAATTCTCCTGTACTAAGCGTGCAACCATGTGGGGTAAAAGGGAAGTTAACAAATCCATTGGGGGTTTTCTTTGAGATAACTACTGAACCTATCTCGCTACCATCTCGCATTTTTATAAAAACTCTCAAGGGGAAGGGGTTAGCGCCTGTGACTCTTCTCTCTAGCGGGCGGGCTGTGTCAGATAAGAGGCTTGGCTCATAAATTGCAACTGCTTTGTACTTAACTACTACTAGCTCAGCGTCGTTAAAAGTAGTACCAGAGGCCGGAGTCACTCGTAACCAAAACTCTTTAATGTTAGTTCCTTCAATAAATATTTCCGTCTGGCCATCGGCGCCCCCGACTGCTTCAAAAGTAGCGGTGGTGAAAGAACTATTTGTAACAAAAAGATTTATGCCCTCAGAAACAAGGCCCTCATCCCACCTTGTGCTTTTTGATAAATAATACAAAGGGGTGCCCGAGGATCTGTCGATAAACTTGGCGTTTTCTTCAACATCTCCTGCCTGAACAAATAGCCCTCTGCAAGATCCTCCGTCTTCGCCAGGGACCCCTGGTAACTGAGCGTCAATCTCTCCTATACCATCGCCAAACCCTTCACCGACTTCCAACGCATTAGTGATTCTGACCCAGCCGATATTATTTGCGATCATAACGTTTTCTTTTAAGCTGGAATCTTCAAAGTCAACTGGCAACCCTTCAAAGTACCTAAAGTTATCGCTATTGGGAATTTGTTTGTCTTTTACGTAAGGTCCAGTACTAGCATCAACAACAACCTCAACTTCCTTGCTGTCCCAGCTATACGCTTGCGCGTCTGAGTCTTTAGGATCAAGGATTCCGAAGCCTCTTCCTAAATTGCCACGATTGATAAGGTTTTTAGGATACTTAGAGTAAGGTTCAGTATCGCTCTCTTGTCCGTAAGGCCATACAATACCTACTTGTAGATCTGCGGCATGTTTACCATCGCATCTGCCTCCTCCGTCACATACTAACTCGAAATCAGGCTCGATAGAAGCATTTTCGTACGTATCGTATCCAGCCCCAGTCCTTCTATCTGTAAAAAGGATATAAAACTCTTCTGTGTCTATATCTATTGAAGAGAGAAGTGTGGTGTCTCTTCTGTAAGGAGATAATTTTACGTCTATGGGAGCGGGATATCTAAATAGCAAAGGGCTCTCGGAATAGTCGGATTTTTTTGTCCGGCCCATAAACTCATCATCTCGGGTCTTTCTTCCTATAATAGTAGTGTTCCCCGCAGAGTTTATAAAACTAGCCTCTTCGTTGGGGTTAACGTAAGCCCCGTATACCTTGTCGGCAATAATTTTAGATCCTAGCAGTCCTCCGTCAAGGCCATTCCATCCAATAAACGACCCAGTTGCCACGCCTCCTTGGAGGTTATAGGCAGTATCAACGCTCGAGGCTTCAATGAAAGTAATCGTGGGGGTGTATTGGTCTTCTTCTCTATTTAGATCCTCTAGAGCATCTTTATTTGTTTCAAAATAATTAATTTCTACCTTACCCCTTAACGTCTGACTCTCAGGGACTTCGCATCTGTACCCTTCTTGGAAGGTGTAGGCGTGCTCTTGGCATCCGTACTGATTTATAAATCTAATCTCGCAGTTTTTATTTGAAAAAACTGACATGCTAATAGGAAAGATCTCTTTTTTGTTAAAAAACTCGGTACCTTCAGAGTTAGTAATAAATTTTTTAGTTTTAAGTCCTAGGACAGTAGAGTACTTATGAATGGGAAAATTAGCACCTTCATCAGCGTAGTCACTGACACCAGCATCTAATATAGGTCTATTTACCGCCCCACCGCTTCCTAGCTGAACAGTGCCCTCATCCCCGCCGTCAATGTAATAAGATGCTCCATATTTTTCAACAAACTGAGGCAGCTTAATGGCAGAAGGATCTTCTACAAATGCTCTATACTTGAAGAAGAAGTAAGGATCTTGGAGGCAAGGCTGGCCTATTTGGTTTTCAATTACAAGCGTGTGTAAGGTAACCCATCTAGACTCACCTTTGTCTTGAGGGATGTAAGCATAGAACCTTGCTCCAATCGCGCCGTACCAACCAAACTCGATTTTGTACATGGTGACGGTATCTGGGTTATAGATATAACCACTAGGGCCCTGGTTGTTAAGCCCGTCGCCGTTCATTACGTTTTGTTCAACAGAAGTCTCAAAGATTAGATACTTCTCTCCAGATTGCACGGACTGCTCTGCAGAACTTATCTCTGACTCATTCATTAAGTCTTTATAGGTTGTTACTCCTGTTAGCCGGTTTACAAAAGCTTGCCTTTCTTGATATTTTGCTTCGATAAAAAGATCTGTAGAGCCTAAAGGAACTGTTGATCTTCTTACGATAGAAAAATCTGTACCATCTTTTAATCTAAAGAAATATCCATCAGAATAATTTTCTACTCCAAATTCTAAAACTGTTCCAGGGCCGGCTCCTTCTTCAGCGACTCTAACACCATAAGTGAATCCACTAATGCGCCCTGGTTGGTATCTAAATGCTCTTGTAGATTGTAGAGTCTGAACCGCGTAATCACTCCTTCTATTACCAATAGCGTTTCCTTCAGTAAGCTTTTCTGTTACTTGGGGTATGGTATTATCTGAATAACTTTTTGGCCAAGATGCTCCAAAAATCAGCGACTCGGAGGGAGTAGCTAAGTCCGTGATTAAATAATAAGGAAGCTTGTATTTTGCTTCCAGAGAGTCGCTGTCTGGCTCTGACGTAAGTACTCTAAACTCCCAGTTTTTAAAAGCTTCAGGGAAGTCCGCGTAAGTCATGCCAAAATATTCTGACCAAACGTCTTCAACGCTGTTGGTTTTTATCCTGTAGTGTCCTTTATCAGGATTTGTCCACTCATACCTTGTAGCCCCATAAAAAAAGTTACCAAAATAAACATCTACCTCTTGTAAATCGCCAAAGTTGGAAGCCCCATACTGACCAAAAAGTTGTTCGTCTGTTAAATCAATGGTTTCCGATTCTTCTGAATTAACGCTTCCAAAATTTCTTAGTTCTCCTAGAGGCAAGATGGGGATATTACCGTCTCCGCCAACCCTTGACTGACTAATATCTGTCCAGATTCTGTCCCAGTAGAGTCTGTTAAAAACTCCATTTTCTTTAGGATAGTTATTTTCAATATACTCCATCCTAAATTTTGCTTTCTGCTGAGTAGTAAAGTTATTACTCATATACTCAATGATGTACATTGCAACCAGCCCTTGGAGGTACTTAGACCAGGTTATGTCCGCCGAACCACTAAGCCCACCTCCCGTAATTGCCCTATTTATGGGATCGTTACCAGGGTTGTAATAAGGTACGGGATAGCAGTCTAAGACAATAGAAGAGTTTTTAGCATCGTCAAAATTTCTGGTGGCCCGGTGAGGACCAGCAGGAGAATTTTTATACTCCCAGTTATTACCCTGACGATGGTCCGGCCAGCCGGCGTACGACACCCAGTCTTTTTTATCTAACCCGTAAGAAGAAACGTTTCCAAAAAGCCCTTGTTGGGTCTCGGCCCTGTCAATACCTAAGAGACTTCTGCTAACTTCACTCCCATCTTTAAATTGCTCCTCGATAGGAAGCGCAGCGGGTCTACCTCTACTAAAGCTGTTCT
>Ga0181379_1000794_pt1 | contig 15194 bp, 17 predicted proteins | sample 2SPOviralmetaG_FD_130115 | JGI IMG/M metagenome (GOLD analysis project Ga0181379, IMG submission 130115) | Marine viral communities from the oligotrophic San Pedro Time Series (SPOT) site, San Pedro Channel, CA, USA - 2 SPOT_SRF_2009-07-10 | ecosystem: Environmental > Aquatic > Marine > Strait... | reverse complement strand
TTGTAGGGATAGATTCACAAATAAGTCACGAAATATATCGCTCAGGATATGCACACAAAAACACTTGTTATCTAGGATACTGGACACCTGTGCCAGTATTTGTTGCAAAAGAAATGATGAAAACTATGGCAGATAAAACTGACATTGTTTGGAATAATAGTGAAGAAGCAGTTTATCATGGTGCTGATGGAGTGCTAACGCTTACAGTAGGACATAACTTAGGCATGACCTATATTACTGGAGTAACTGATGGTGATAAAGTAAAAGACATAGAACCAGATATAGATGGTTTTTTATATGTGTCTGGTACTAGAAGTATCTATCTTGCTTGTGAGTTAGGTGCTAAAGAAGTTTATATCATTGGTCATGATTTATATAGTTTAGATAATAATATAAACAACGTCTATGCAGGAACAAAAGGATATTCTGAAGAACATTCTATGGCATTTAGTCCTGATAATTCAGATGAAACATTTAACTGGATTCTGCAACATAAAAATACATTCAATAAATTTAAAGATGTCAAATTTTACAAAGTAAATTCAAATGTTATTGGCACATCAACAATAGATTGTGAAATAGGTGAGTGGAAAGATTGTGATAATCTTACTTATATTACACAAAAAGAATTGGTTAATGGCCTTGACAAAACAACAGAAAGGTGATATAATACCATATGAGTAAAAATTTTTATGAGATGCATGGTCATCAAAAAACACCAAACGATTACAAGACAGGCAGAAATAGTGGAACTATATTCCACACCATGTGGTCTAGTCTTGATGATAAAGGCGTAAAGAAAGCAAAAACAGCTTGTGCAAAAAATTGTAAAGGTGCATGGAGTGTAGGTAAGTTTCCAAAATATGAATCAGTCACTTTTCGTTTTTTTGATGATGAAGATATACAATGGTGGACATATTATTTAATTGAAATTAATCACACTATATAACAATAGGATTTTATTATGACGTTAGAAGAGTTACAACAACAAGTAGATAGAGATTTTAAGTTAGACGATACAGAATTAGATTCTGAGTCGATTAAGATACCTTTATTGCACAATAAGTATCTACAACACTTTAATAAGTTTTCTTTATTGCTCAAGAAAGCAGAGTATGATTATAACACTTTAAGAAGACATAAGTGGGAATATTATACAGGCAAATCAGACCCTTCAGTTTATGCAGAAAAACCATTTGATTTAAAAGTATTAAAAGCAGATGTACACATTTATATGGATTCAGATGATGAATTACAGAGAGCAGACCAAAAGGCCGCATATCTAAAACAAGTCGTTACATATCTTGAACAAGTTTTAAGAAGTATAAACAACAGAACATTTTTAATTAAAAACGCAATCGAGTGGAAGAAATTCACAAGTGGTGCAATATAAATGAAAGTATGTTAGATGTTAGGTTGTATTGGATTTACTCATAAAAAAAGAAGTTGGATATGGCATATGATAATTGTAAGAGGAAAACATTGTTATTGGATTCCTTTAATATATCCTTTATATTATATTATGTATTTTTTATATAAAAGAAGTACAGAAAAGAGATTGAAAAATTATGGAACATCAAAAAATATTCGCAACTAATATATTCTTATTAGATGACTTTATGCCTAGAACTAGTGAGATGAAAAGTTACATTCATAGTTTATGGAAAGAAAGAAATTATGATACTAACTGGCAAACAAAGTCAGCAGATTTACATACTAAACAAGAGTTTAAAAACTTTTCAGATTTAATTATAACAACTGGTAAAGAAATATGTGTTACTCTAGGTTATGATGTAAAAGATTTAATCATTACAGATATGTGGGCAAATGTTTTAAAACAAAATGAACATCACCCTGCTCACACACATTCAAATAATTTTTTAAGTGGTACTTATTATCTACAATCAGACCAAGGTGCAAGTATAGTTTTTCATGACCCAAGACCTGCGGCTGATGTTATCGTACCTAGAAAAAAAGAAACAAATACTTTAAATGCTAGTATATTAAGTTATGCATCAAAAACAAATAGAGCAATATTTTTTCCTTCGTGGTTGCCACATTGGGTGCAACAAAACAATTCAAAAAATTATCGTATAAGTATAGCCTGGAATATGCAAGTAAAAGGTCAAGTAGGAGAACATCATGAGTTCCAGTCAGCCAATCTCTAAAGACAAACTTTATAATTACATATATTATTATCCACATGTATTAGACCCAGCGTCTTGTAATAGTATAATACAACATTATAATAAAGATACATTTAATAGTTGGCAAACTTCTACGTTCTCAAATGCATACAAAAATTTAGGCACATCTAAAGTTGATATGAAAGAGTTTTGGATTACACCGAAACATCAAGACTATTATATTATACAAAAAGGTTTTAAGATAGCTGTAAACGATTATGTATCAATACACAATAGAATTAAAATACAAGAATACACAAACTTTAGAATTAACTGTTATGACACAGGTGGTTTTATGAAAGAACATATAGATAATATACATCATAGTCATGGTCAAAAACAAGGTTATCCACATCTAACATCTTTAATATTTTTAAATGATGATTATGAAGGTGGTGAGTTTGTATTATGTGGTGAACCTATAGAAAAGAAAACAGGTTCAGCAATTGTTTTTCCGTCAAACTTTATGTTTCCACATGAAGTTAAAAAAGTAATTAGTGGTGATAGATATAGTGTAATGACATGGATACTTTAATACTCGAAAAGAAAAATGAAGTCTATATAACAGTTGACTGTGACCCTAGCATTCAGCGAGAAATATCAGAGTTCTTTACATTTTATGTGCCAGGTTATAAGTTTATGCCTGCGTTTCGTAATCGTATGTGGGATGGTAAGATACGATTATTTTCACAAAAAACAAAAGAGATATACTTTGGATTATATCCATATATTAGAGCCTTTGCAGAAGAAAGAGGATATAAAATTGTAGCAGGAAAAGATGTTGAAGTTAATAATAAAGTAGATAGAGATATTGTTACTAAATTTTCTAATAGTCTAGGTCAAAAGTTTGAGGCTAGAGATTATCAGATAGACGCAATATATCATAGTTTAAAGTTCAATAGGGCGTTACTGTTGAGTCCTACAGCATCAGGTAAGTCATTCATCATCTATGCATTAATACGTTACTACTCGCACCTAATTAAAGATAAACCTAACAATCGAATATTATTAATTGTGCCAACAACCTCATTAGTTGAACAGATGTATTCTGATTTTCAATCATATGGTTGGAATGTAAAGAAAAATTGTCATAGATTGTATAGTGGTTATTCCAATCAAACAGATAAAAAGGTCTTGATATCTACATGGCAATCACTATATAAGCTACCAAAGAAATACTTTGAACAGTTTGGTTGTGTCTTTGGTGATGAAGCACATTTATTTAAATCTAAATCACTTACAGAGATTATGTCAAAACTTGAAGATTGTAAATATCGTATCGGTCTTACTGGTACACTAGATGGTGCTCTGACACATAAATTAGTATTAGAAGGATTATTTGGTGCTGTTAATAAAGTTACATCTACAAGAAAACTAATGGACAAACAACAATTGTCTAACTTAGTTGTTCGTTGTTTAATTTTAAAACACACAGATGAAAACTGTAAAATGGTTGCAAGTGGTAAATATCAAGACGAAATAGACTATCTAGTAAGTAGTGTATCAAGACAAAACTTTATTCGTAATCTAGCACTTAAATTAAAAGGCAACACTTTAGTTTTATTTCAGTTAGTAGAAAAACATGGTAAGAATTTACATGAGATAATAAAAAAGAAAGCTGATAGTAACCGAAAAGTTTTTTATATTTTTGGTGGTGTTGAAGCAGACGAAAGAGAGGCAATAAGAGGAATAGTAGAGAAAGAAAAAGATGCCATTATAGTTGCAAGTTATGGAACATTTAGTACTGGTGTTAATATTAAAAATCTACATAATATTATATTTGCAAGTCCTTCGAAAAGTAGAATCAGGAACTTACAAAGTATAGGTCGTGGTTTAAGACTAGGCGATAACAAAGTGAACGCCACATTATATGATATAGCAGATAACTTAACTTATAAATCAAAAGAAAACTTTACACTTAAACATTTTCAAGAGAGAATAAACATCTACACAGAAGAAGAATTTGATTACGAGATGCATAATATCGACTTGAAAGAAAGAGATAAATAGTTATATGGATGAAATATTAGAAAAGGCCCCAAACGATTTAACAGACTATAGGCTAGTCAGACTAACAGACGGCAGTATATTGGTTGGAAGTATATCGTTAGATAATGATTTTCTAAGGATACAAAACCCCTTACAACTAGTTACAACGTCAAGAATGACTGCAGCTGGTCTTAAAGATGATAACACTTTATCACCTTGGGTACCATTTACAAATGATAAAATGTTTGTTATTCCAAAAGATAAGGTAATGGTTATTTCAAGAGCTGCAAAAGAATTAGCAAACTATTACGAAGTGATATTGTCTAAGTTACAAAATACTAAAATTAAAACAGCCTACTCTCCTCAAGAAATAGAAAAGATGTTAGAGATGGCTGATGTTTTAGATAGAGAATTAAAAGAACAAGAAGAGTTAGAAGAAGCAGAATCGGAATATGAAGACCTTGATAGTAAGACTATACATTAAGCTATAGCTTCTCATTCAAGCAGCGACATAGTCGATTATACACAGATTCCTGAAAGTGTCAAGCACATATCAAGGAATAAATTTAATTTAACTAATTTAGTGAAAGGGCTTGCATTGAACTATAAAATGTAGTATAATAATCTCATGAAAAAAGAAGAACCTAAAAAAGAAGTAAAACTAAAACCAAGAGAAAAACCTCATTATGTAAATAATGCTCAGTTTCTAGAAGCAATGATAGATTATAGAGATAGATGTGAGGAGGCCGAAAAGCAAGGTAAAGAAAAACCGCCAGTAACAAACTATATTGGCGAATGTTTTTTAAAGATTGCTAATCACCTATCTTACAGACCAAACTTTATCAATTACACTTATAGAGATGATATGATTAGTGATGGTATTGAGAACTGTTTACAATATATGTACAACTTTAATCCAGATAAAAGTAAAAACCCATTTGCATACTTTACACAAATAATTTATTATGCATTTATTAGAAGAATACAGAAAGAGAAGAAACAATCATTAATAAAAAATAAATTAATTTCTAATGTGGGTGTTGAACAGATGATGGACCAAATGGTTGGTGATGAGACTCAGTATCAAAGTCAGATGTTAGACTATCTACAAAAAAATCTAAAAGAAGAAGACTTAAAAGACTAATATGAAAATAGCATTATTGAATGACACCCACTTTGGTGCCAGGAATGATAGTAATATATTTGACGAATACTTTTATAAGTTTTATGATAATATATTCTTTCCTTATTTGAAAGAAAACAATATTAAAACACTTATTCATTTAGGTGATATTGTTGATAGGCGAAAGTTTATTAATTACAAGATTGCTCATAATTTTAAACATAAGTTCATGGATAGATTATGGCAAGATAAAATTGATACACATATCATTATAGGTAACCATGATATCTATTATCGAAATACAAACAAAGTAAATGCTGTTAAGTCATTATGCACAGCACCTGATGGCGAGAACGAACCATTTATATATGAAGACCCTAAAGTTGTAGATTTTGATGGTTTAAATATTTTGATGATGCCTTGGATTAATCCTGAAAATGAATCCCATTGTTTAGAAATGTTAAACACAGCAAATGCTGATATTTGTATGGGTCACTTTGACCTAAATGGTTTTAGAATGATGGATGCTATGGTACAAAAACACGGATACGATAAATCAATTGTATCTAGATTTGAAAAAACTTATAGTGGTCACTTTCACCATAAAAATGATGATGGTCAAGTTTTCTATCTAGGCAGTCAATATGAAATGACATGGTCAGATTACAACAATCAAAAAGGTTTTCATGTGTTTGATACTGAAACAAGAGAGATTGAGTTTGTAAAGAATCCACATACAATATTTAAAAAACTTGTGTATGATGACACCGATAAAAATTATGATAAGTTTGATATAACAGACTACAATCAAAAGTTTGTTAAATTAGTAGTAGCAAACAAAAGAGACCACCAAATGTTTGACAGACTACTTGATAGATTATACAATGAGATTAGTGTACATGAATTAAAGATAATAGAAGACTACTCTGATTTAAGTCATACAAATGTAAGTGATGACGTAGCAGAAGGTTCAGAAGATACAATCACACTTGTTAATGATTATGTAGACCAATTGCCTGTCGACCTAGACAAAGACAAATTAAAAATTATGATTAAAGAGATGTATATTGAAGCACAAGACACGGAGGTCAAGGATTGATATTATTTAAAAAAGTAAGATATAAAAACTTTTTAAGTACAGGAAATCAGTTTATAGAAATAGATTTAGATAAATCAAACACAACACTAGTTGTAGGTGAAAACGGTGCAGGTAAATCTACAATGTTAGACGCCTTATGTTTTGGTTTGTTTCAAAGAGCATTTCGTGGTATTAAGAAAGACCAGTTAGTTAATTCTATCAACGAAAAAGATTGTGTTGTTGAAGTTGAATTTACAGTAGGTCAAAAAAACTATAAGATTATAAGAGGTATCAAACCAAATAAATTTGAGATATGGTGTAATGGTAATATGTTAAATCAAGATGCCGCTCAAAGAGATTATCAGAAACATCTAGAACAACAAATACTAAAACTAAACTTTAGGTCATTCACTCAAGTTGTGATACTAGGTAATGCTTCGTTTGTACCATTTATGCAATTAAGAGCAAGACATAGACGACAAGTAGTAGAAGAAATACTAGACATTGAAATATTTTCTAAAATGAATTTATTGTTGAGAGAGAAACAAAAGAATCAAGATGAATTAATTAAACAAACAGATTTTAATTTTCAGTTAGTTGATAATAAGATTGACGACAAAAGAAAATATATTGATGATATTAGTAACCGTAGTAAAGATTTAGCGGATTCTAAAAAAGCAGATTTAGATAAATCTATGACCGATATATCTAATTATGAAGAAGACATAAAACGAGTTAGAACAGATATTGCTAAATTACAAAAACTAGTATTAGATTCAACAAAGATAACTGCTAAACATAATAAACTTCATAGTATGGAAGCAAAGTTAGAAAATACTTGTAACAAACATAAAAAAGATTTAACTTTCTTTGAGTCACATGATGATTGTCCTACTTGTCAACAATCAATTAACGCTGTATTTAAAACCACAATGATTAACAAGAAGGCAGAAAAAGTACAAGAGTTAGAAATTGCGCTTGGTCAAATAGATAAAGAAATTAAAACAAGTCAAATGAAACTAGATACTATTAATAAGACAATGGTATCAATCAGAGAAAAAGAGTTATTGATTAATCGTTATGAAACATCTATAGAAGAAATAAAAAAACAAACAACTAAATTAGAACAAGAGATAGCAGAATTACAAGATGAAAAGGTATCTACTGCCGAACAAACTGGTGAGTTAAATCAGTTAGTCACTCAATCTTCTCAATTAGAAAAAGATAAGATAGACCAGAAAAGAGAAATGCTTTATATAGATACTGCTAGACATCTTATGCAAGACTCAGGTATCAAAACTAAAATTATAAAACAATATCTACCAATCATGAATCAATTAATTAACAAGAATTTAGCAAGTATGGATTTCTTTGTTAATTTTAGTCTAGATGAAGAATTTAACGAGACAATAAAATCTAGACATAGAGACGAGTTTAACTATCACTCATTTAGTGAGGGTGAAAAGTTAAGAATAGATTTGGCAATACTATTCACATGGCGAGAAATTGCTAAACTTAAAAATTCTACAAATACAAATCTACTTATACTAGATGAAATATTTGATAGTTCACTAGACAGCTCAGGCACAGACGAGTTTATGCGAATACTTCACTATACTTTAAAAAAAGAAAATGTATTTGTCATATCTCACAAAGGCGACACTCTTATAGATAAGTTTCCAAGAGTGATGAAGTTTGAGAAATATAAAAACTTTACAAGGATGGGAGAATAATGGCAGAAAAACTAACACCAGAAAAAATAGAAGAGGCAGCTAAATACTATGAAGATATTACAAGTGGTAAAACTCCTATTCTAGATAAAGACGAAAGTTTCAAACAAGAACAACCTAAAATTTTAGATAGTCAGGCAAGACCAATACATAAAGATATGCACGAACATCTAAAGAAAAAGGACCCTAATGCATTTCCATTAATACCACCTACTGACCCTAGACTATTAATGAAGATAGCACCATATACAGATGATATGCTAAAAGAGTTTAATATGAAAGATAGAGTAGAATTATCTAAAAAAATGTATAATAGTATGGTTAAATATGGGGGTATAGGTTTATCAGCAAATCAAGTAGGTTTACCATTTCGTATGTTTGTTATGGGCGGTCACCCAGAGATAGAAGATGGCAGAGTAAGAAACTGTTATAACCCAATCATCAAAGATTTAAGTGAAGAAACAATTTTAATGAAAGAAGGTTGTTTATCATTCCCATTTTTATTCTTATCAATCTCAAGACCTAAATGGGTGAACGTACAATACACAGATGATTATGGTGAGACAGTTGAAGAATATCTACATGGTATGTCAGCAAGAATATTTCAACATGAAAACGAACACATGAATGGATATGTATTTACAGATTTGGTAAGTAAACTGAAACTAGATAGAGCAAAAAAGGCACAAAAGAAGTTAGTTACACAAACTATCAAAGCACAACAACAAAGACTCAGAACTACGATTGCGAGTAAAAATGTCTAATATTAGGGGGTACTATAGTATCAGACAGCTCTTTAACGCCGCCCAGCGGGCGGCTATGAGACGGCAATTCCCACTAAAAATCAAAATTAATAGGGATATTGCAGAAAGTGTCATAGATGTCGGTAGTGGCTTCTTTTTATCAATCATCATACAGATTACAGTATTTCCTTTATTTGATTTACATCCTAGTATATTTGAGAACTTCCAAATCGCAATAATTTTTACCATAGTGTCAATGACGAGGTCAGCAATATGGCGAAGATATTTTAGAAAGAGGCAAAAATGAGAATATTTAAAAACAGAGTTGACAATTTTTTTAAATGGCTCAGAGGCACAGAGTTAGTTGAATTAAAAGATATAGATGTATCAGAGGATCCTGTAAGACCAGAGTTAGATTTACATTGGCGTTTATCTAATGATAGAAAAATCTATGGTTTAAAATATAAAGAAGATGTCGAGGCAATTGTTTGTGTTGCATATACTAATGAAGTTCCGACTACAGTTAAAGAATTAGATTACATGAGTCAGGCTGCAAAACAATCTGGAACAGTTGCTGTTGCATATACAGTATGGTCTAGAAAAAGAGGTGCAGGTAGAAAAATTATTAGTAAGTTATTGGAGTATATAAAAGAAAAAACACACATAACTCAATTAGTAACTTTATCACCACTAACACCTATGGCCACACATTTTCATATAAAGAATGGTGCTAAGTTAATTAATATAAACTCTACAACACAAAACTTTGAGTATAAAATAAATGACTAAAATAACAAGACCTGTAATAAAAGAATTATCAATAGAAACATACAATGACATTTCAATACTTAATAGTGTGGCTGCAAATCTCGATGGTATGAACTTTAAGAACGTAAAAACAAAATATGCAAAAGGTGGTTGGGACGCTGTATCTTTACACGGATATGGTAATCACCCTTTAGATATATTAAAACCTGGTGTACTAAAAAGTTCAGTAGACATAGATACTAAATTACAATGGACTACACTATCAGTAATTACAACAATGAAACCTATATTAGATATGCTTAAAAAACTGCCATGTGAGTTTGAGAGAGTTAGATTTATGAGATTACAGGCAGGTAAAGTTATTGGTAAACATACAGACAAGATAGACAAAGATATTGGTTTTGATGATGGTGATATAATCAGAATACATATGCCAATTAGAACAAATGACAATGTAGTATTTACTTTATATGAAAATACAAAAGACAAAGAAGGCACAGAACACATTTTAAAATCTGGACATTATTACTATACAGATGTTACAAAGGCTCATGCTGTTCGAAATACTAGTGACGTTGATAGAATACATCTAGTTGCCGATTGCTACTCTAATGAAAAGATGAGAGCTTTACTTTCTTGATAAACTATGTTAGAATATAAATTATGAATCATGCTAAAGAAATAGACTTTGAATCGGTAAAAGAAATCTTTTATCAACACAAGACGTGGTTTCCACATATTCGTACAGATTATATGAAACGCATGATTGCAAAAGAAAATTTAATATTTGATAATGATGTAGTGATTACATATAATTTTTATAAAAGAAAACAAAGAATAGGTGATGTGGTTGCTCAACAAGGTGATTGTATACTACATCAAATAGCAGCTAAACATAAAAATGGTTCAGCAAGTCAGGCACTACAAAAGTTCTTTGAGTTTGTAAAACCAAGACGAGTATTTTTGAGTGTTCGTAGTGATAACGAAATAGCAAAGAAATTTTATATAAAGAATAATATGAAACTAGTGGGCAAAACAACATGGGCAAAAGGTACACTACCAGGAGAGGTTTACTTATATGACAGATAATATTCAACAAGTACATGATGAATGGAAACAAAGAGGTTTTCCTTACTACCCTACAAGTAAAGAATGGCGTAATGATATATTTAATAGTCTAGTAAACTTTAGACGAGATACACTTATTGATAGAAAGAATAAAATTATAGGTCAATCAGCACACGGTCTTAATCTTGCATGGTCATATATGGAACACGCATGGGGTATAAAATGTGGTAAGATGAAAACACCTATGGAAATATGGGAAGATGAAGAACATCTTAAAAAAGGATTAAATAAAATACTATCAGGTACATTCTTTCAAAAGAAAGCTGCTCACATGATTACAGATTCAGATATGCGTTCTATGTTAAGAAGATATAGTGGCACTCAAATGGTTTCTAATTTTAGACCTACTGCAGCCGCAGCCTTATATGATGTATTTGTAGATAAAGATAGTCCACTAGAAGGTACAGTTGCAGGTACAGTATGGGATCCAAGTATGGGTTATGGTGGTCGATTACTCGGTGCGATTGCAGCTGGGGTAAACTATATCGGTACTGACCCTTGTATTCCTACTTACAAAGGGTTATCAGAAATTTGTAAAACTTTTGGTAACTCACACAATAACTATTATCTTCATAGACAAGGTAGTGAAACATTTATACCAGAAGATGAAAGTCTAGATTTCGTATTTACAAGTCCACCTTACTTTGGTTGGGAAGCGTATGGTGATGAACCAGAACAATCGAGTATTAAGTTTGATACGTCTGAAATCTGGAAAGAGAAGTTTCTAAAACAGACTATTGCCAACGCATATAAAGGTCTTAAAACTGGCAAGTATCTTGCACTCAATGTCGCAAATACTAAACAATATAAGACATTCGAAGAAGATACAGTATCACTTGCAAAATCAGTAGGTTTCGAACATACAGATACATGGTGGTTGTCTCTGAGTACTCAACAAGGGGGCTCTGCCGTATCTACACTAGATGGTGATACTAAAGAAACTAAACAAAAACAACAATATATGGGCGAATATCAGAGACCTAACGTCTCAGGTCGCAAATTTGAACCCACTTTTATCTTCAAAAAGTAGTCAAAATCTCTAAACCCTTGAAAAACAAGGGGAAATTATTCCACAAAAAGTACCAAAAAACGCTTGACATACATGCCCAACTCATGTAGCTTAATAGTATGTTACAGAGAAACGGAAATATTGCGAGTAAAAAAAGTTCCAAAAAAGATGGAATAATGCTTGACATATATGCCAAAGTCTAGTAGCATATACTTATATTATGAAAAAAAGTGAGAATACATTGAAAAAAACAAATATCAATAATAATGCAAAATCGTATCTTGCAAAGTTACTTGCTACTGAAAACATATCAGTAGAACACAAAAAAGTAAAGACTGCTTATTTTGATGTAAAATCTAGATTACTTGTCTTACCTATCTGGAAAGATATGAATGAAGACATTACAGATTTATTAATTGCACACGAAGTCGGTCATGCATTATTTACTCCACAAGACGGTTGGCAAAATGCTGTTGTAGAAAGAAATATACCAAAGTCATTTTGTAATGTTATCGAAGATGCAAGAATAGAAAAATTAATCAAAAGAAAATATCCTGGTTTATCACAATCATTTATTAGAGGTTATAGAGACCTTATTAATAATGATTTCTTTGGTACTAAAGATGTAGTCCTTGATGATATGCTTCTTATTGATAGATTAAATATTCATTTTAAATCTTCTCATGTAGAAAGTCCTGTTACATTCAAAGATGCTTATGAAAAAGATGTAGTTTCTAGAATGGAAAAGTTAGAGACTTTTGAAGATGTGATTGAACTCGCAGACGAGTTATCAAAATATTGCAAAGAAGAACAGGAAGAAAAAGATAAAGAAGAAGAACAGCAAATGCAAATGAATTCTTTTGATGACCATGATGACGGTGATTCTGATTATGATGATTCCGAAGATTATGATAATGAAGATTCAGAAGAAGAAGAGACAGACGATAATGGTGCAATGGGTACTAACAATGATTCTGACAAAGATGATGAAGAGATAGATTCTAAAGAAGAACCTGTTATGCCTTCTTCTGGTCAACAATCAGATAAAGAATTACATGCTGAACCTGCTAAACCAGTTGAACCATTTGAAGAAGTTTCTGCTGAGACAGACCAGTCTTGGGAAGATAACAAAGTACAATTACTAGACCCTAAATCTAAAAACAATGAGTACATCAATATTCACAATTACAAAAATGTTAATGATTATATTGTTGACTATAAAACTGTATTAAAAGATTTTGACGAAGTATACAAAAAACCTTATCTAAGTGGTAATGAAGATAAATTTCAACAAAGGTCTATAACTAAACTAATTTCTAGATACAGACAATTTAATAAAGACCAGTCTAAAAAAGTTTCATACATGGTAAAAGAATATGAAATGAAAAAGGCTGCTTCTGCTTATTCTAGAACTAAACAAGATAAGTCTGGTGTTATCGACCCACTTAAATTACATAGTTACAAATATAATGATGATATCTTTAAGAGAATGGCAATCACACCTGATGGTAAAAATCATGGTATGATGATGTTTATTGACTGGTCAGGTAGTATGGCTGATAAAATATCTCCTACTGTTCACCAGTTAATGAATTTAACAATGTTTTGTCAAAAAGTAAATATACCTTTTGAAGTTTATGCTTTCAGTAATGATAGTTCTCATAGTGCTTGGGATAGAAATGCTAAACATATTACTCCAAAAGATAAATCATGGCCTAAGTATGAAGAGGGTTCTGTAACAGTTGACGAAAGATTGAAACTTTTAAACTTTGTGTCTTCTAGAATGAACGCTAAAGAATATGAAAAAGGTATGATTAATTTATTCTTACTTGCTGAGAAATATGACAATTCAATGTTTTTCTCTAGAAGAAAATGGCACAATATGGACGATGCTGAATATGACAAGTATTCTGAATTAAGAAGTTATCTAAGTAACTTGCCTTTACCACCAGAAGGTTATGGGTTATGTTCAACACCTCTTAATGATTGTATTATGGCTTCAATGCCAATGGTTAATGCTTTCAGAAAAAAATATGCTATTGATAAAATGAATACAATCTTTTTAACTGATGGTTGTTCTGATGGTAACGATAGATATGTTATGTTTAATCCTAGTCAAGATGTAATTGATAGTAGATATCTGAGTAAACAACCAGGCGGTTATTATATAACTTCTACTGGATATGATAATCAATTAGTGTTAAGAGATACTAAAACTAAAAAAGAATATTATATTGATAGACAAAGAGATATGACAGACCAATTACTTGACGCTTTAAGAGTAAGAACTGGTACTAAAGTATTAGGTTTCTATATTTCAAGTGGTAAAACTATTGATAGATATACAATTGACAAATACTTTCCTTCATATACATATGATAAAAACGTAAAAGTATATGATAGAAAAAAAGTTAATCAAGAGTATAGAAAAAATAAATGTTTAGTAGTAAAACATAATACTGCTTATGATGAATTTTATCTCCTTGCTGGGGGTAATCTGCAAGTATCGGATGGTCAAATGGCGACACCATCTGAGAATGCTAAAAAGAGTGAAATAAAAAAACTATTCACTTCTACTTTAAAACAAAATAAAGATAGTAGAGTTGTGTTGAATAAATTTATTTCTCAAGTCGCTTAAAATTTGTATTAATTGAAAAGGAATATATAATGGAAAATACATCTAAAGTTACACTAAAACCAGCTCAAGAAGCATTTGTTAGAACGGCTAATGCTCAGGGCTTTACTTCTGAGATTACTAGAAAAGATATTATATCGCTTCAGACTAAACTCGGTATCACTAAACCTGCTTGGTTGATGAAAAATCAATCATACAGATTGGGCAGAGGCAGTTATGCTTTACCTTCGATAGGGCAAGTTGCTGAAGTTGCTGATACATCATCTGAGATGCCACAAATTGGGGCTGTTTCTGATAGTGAGTAATCAAAAAACGTCAATATGGGGGCAAAAACCCCCATATTTGTTATATTGTTGTAAAAATACAACACATTTATTTGGAATAATTTGGAATAAATGGGAATAATGCTTGACATACTATGCAAAGTTCGATATAATATATGTATATTATGAAAAAAACAAAGGTGAATTATGACTACATTAAATAATGAACAGTTAAAACAAGTTGAATTGTTATATAAACATTACAAGAAAACTGATTTAACTAGAAGTGAAATTAACGATTTTATCAAGATTGGTAATATCAAAAATCCAAGTTGGTTAAAACAAGACCAATTCAAAGTTTCTAGAGGAGTTTATGCTCTTCCTATTGACGGTGATATCTCCCCTAAAGTTAAAGAAGATATCATTGCAGAATTACCTAAAACTGAAACCGCACCTGTTAATGAGACAGTTAATCAGGCTGCGTTTATTGTTTCAAGTCTAACTGGTAATATTGTTCCTGATACGGACCCTGTGTTCGTGCC
>Ga0181379_1000793_pt1 | contig 15245 bp, 26 predicted proteins | sample 2SPOviralmetaG_FD_130115 | JGI IMG/M metagenome (GOLD analysis project Ga0181379, IMG submission 130115) | Marine viral communities from the oligotrophic San Pedro Time Series (SPOT) site, San Pedro Channel, CA, USA - 2 SPOT_SRF_2009-07-10 | ecosystem: Environmental > Aquatic > Marine > Strait... | reverse complement strand
TTGTTTTTAGAAAACTTATTTACAGAGTTTACATATTTTGAGTTCCACTCTTCACCAATACATTTAGTTGCATAAATCATAGTAACCCCATTTTTTGTTTTGTTTCTTTAGATGAAAACCATATTGACATCATAACTCGTTTTCCTGCGGTAATTTCACTTACACTATGTCTTTGATTTGCTCCATTAAAAAATACAACATCACCTCTTTTATAAAAATCTTGTAATACTTCTTCTAAGTGAACATCTCCTCCTTGAAATGAATCTCCAATCATTAAGTTATAAGTTATCTTAGAATCAGGGTCAAAGTGAGGTAGTGCAAACCCACCAACTTCATAAGATACTTCTGATACTACTATAAGTTCTTTATTAGGTTCATTGAATATTTTTCTAATATAATCATTGAGTTTTTCATTACTCAAAGAATAGTACTTAATTGTAGTGTGAGCTTTACCGATGTGAGGTAAGAGATGAGAATCTTTATTGTATGGTTTTAATCTTGGAATTAATCTATAAACTTCTTTTAATTCTTTTTCAAAATCAGAATCATCGTTTAGTAGAATCGGTGTTTGTTTTAATAAAGATTCTAATATTTTTAATTGCTCTTCAGATATTTTAAATGAATTATTCATCTATAAATTTATGTTCGTACATACCTGAACCTTTACATAGTTTAATTGACCAATGATTCCAATTATCACAATACAGATATGCAACCTCCTTTCTGTTGTATCTAAGTCCCAACTCAATTGCTTGTCTAAAAGCGATTTGAGATGCGTTTACAACTTTCTTATCTTTTCTTGATACTGTACCAGTACCCATATATTGTTCATGTGGTTTTAGTTTTTGACCTACTGATTTAAAATCTTTAGTAATGTAATCATTGTTTAACCAATACCATCCACATGCTAAATCTTCATACATAAGAATCCAACATTGTGAACCAAACTCTACCATTTCCAATACATCTTCGTATGTTGGTGCTTCAGGCCAATTGATATCATCATTGAGTCTTTCAAGTACTCTTCGTACTTTGGCTTCTTTTGCTTTAACTTCTATTGGAGTTGTAAGTACATCAAATGTAAATCGACCATCCCATTCATAATCTCGATTTTCGTAATGGTCAACACTTACTTTTAGTTGAGTGATATCTTTAGTAACAATTTTTGTTGTATTCATAAAGTAACATTTATTATAAATATGTTGTTATATAAGATTGTTAGTTAATCTTATCTGTTTAATTTTTAAATTAAATAATGAATTACAATAAGATAGAACCCCACCTTCACCATATCCACATCCATTATTAGAGTGTTTGTTTGCTGGATGCCAGTTTGGATTATCTATCGGTCTATAATCTTTGTAAGATTCATCATAATAAATTTCTGAAGATTCCCATATAAATCCTTTTGGATATATCGATTCCCATTTATCTTGAAGTTCTAAAATAAATGATGATATTTTTTTATGATTTTGTTTATATGGCATCGATAATATTCTTTCATGTGGGTAAATGATTTCATCTACTATATCCTTTCTTACAACTTCTTTAAAAGTTTTATAAAAGATTCCGATACTTGGGTCTTTTATTACTTTTTCTATATTATCGTTTGGAGTTGTGTAAACTTTAAATGTATATAATGATTCATTATCAAAATCAACTTGTTTGTTTACTATCCATTTAAATTCTTCAAGATGAAGTGCATCAATATCTACTAAAGTTACTCGTTCTTTATATTTGGTTACTAAGTTTATTAGTAGTATTATTTTTTCATAATAACTAAATACATCTCTGTTGTATTCTATAATTTTACATGAAGGAAAGTATTGTGGACAATCAGTTAGTACATAAACAGTTTCAGTTTCTGCTAATTCATTTACACTTGTTTCATATCGCTTACACAAGTCATCACCTACACTTACTGTACAATAAATCATATGATTTCTTTGTTTACATATATCCAACTGCTATCTTCAAATCTTTTTGTGGGATGACCTAATGTTTCATCTATTGCTTTACAAACTCCCGGCCATACATGATGATAATCATGTCCACCAATAATACCACCTACTTTTAATTTGGGTAAATACAATTCTAAATCTTTCTTTACTGATTCATAAGTGTGTTCAGCATCTATGTAAATAAAATCTATACTCTTATTAAGGAATTTGTTAACTACGTTGTAACTATAATCTTCATAGTGTATTATGTTATCAAAGTATCTTGTATTTAATTTATACTCTCGTTTAACATCATCCCAAGTATGACCATGTAGTTCATTGAACTTCTCAGTACCAGTATGTGGGTCTATTGAATGTATTGTTTTGAATAATCCCATAGATGCAAACATCATTGTAGATTCTCCCATATAACTCCCAATCTCAATCATAGTTTTTGGTGTATTTGGTGGAAGGGTTTCTTTTAGTTCTATTAACAAATCAATCATACCTTTATATAAAAAGTTATAATGAAGATTGTTCCATTCATCTGGTCCATTAAATCTCTGTGTTATCATAGTACAGAAAAGTTTAATGTGATGGGGTCGTTGAATTTATTAGTATAAAACTTTTGATGATTTATTCTTGATGCACTATAAACACACGCATATAAACATCGTGGGATATCTGATTTGTTTGGTTCTGATTGGTGAGGTGTATCTCCATGTATAGCAACTATATCTCCTGCCTTTGGATATACTTTTGTATCTCTGATTTGTAATGTTCCATTCTCATCAGTAAAATCATCTAAGATTACACAAAGGTTTACCGAGGGAGTTCCTTCTGCTTCATTATCAGTATGAGTGTTAAATTCAAAATTATCGTTTGGTAGTTTAACAACAATCTGGTCGTTATATAACCAAACATCTTTTGTTTGTAATATTTTACTTGAAACATCATACATTATATCTGATGTATAGAAATCCATTAGATATGAATCATACATACCTGCACAACCTAAACCATTCCAATGATACTTTGGTCCATACTCACATGGTTGGTTTATTTTATCCTTCACCCAATTTCTCCACTCGATTGCTCGAGTTCTTAATTCATATACAACATCAGAAGAGATTACATTATGTAAATGTACCCAACCATGTTGATTGTATGTATTTATCATTTGTTAAGTTTTTGGGAAGTGGTGTTTAACTATGTTTATCTTTTATGTAACTAAAGAAATTAGAAACAATAGTTCTAATTTTAGTTTTCTTATCTGCGGATAAACTTTCAAAGCCAGTAACTGGTTTTGAAATTGAATTAGTTTTGTATGTATTTCTTGTTATATCTAAATCGTTCATAATCAATCCTTTTATTTGTAGTTGTGAAAAATACCACTAAAATAAGATACATCACCTATAAAGAAGTTATCAATTTCTTCAACGTTTATATCATATAAAGAACCTGAGTTTTCTTTTAGGATAATATAATCTATACTTGTTATTGGTATAATTTGATTGTTTGTAGTACCTATTGCAAAATCATTAGTAACATCTATATCTGATAATCTTTTAAATCTCATCTCATCTGAAGATGTGTTGTATAATAACATTGATGATGCGGGAGATGCATATATTTCATCCGAACCACTAACTTGTATTTTTGCAATTGCAAAATTATTTATTTCTTTAGGAGTAACAGAAACTACAAGTGATGATGTTACTGCACTACCAGTTGGTAATGTACTACCAGCAAAACTCCATCCGAAATAGTTTTCTGCAGATACCGAAGATTCATCTGGTAATGTTTTTAAATCAAATGAACGTACCCAAGAACCCGTTTCTAATGTACTAACATCTATATTAGTACCATCTTGTTTTACAACTGTTTCGGATTCGTAAATCCCTCTTTGAGTTGCTTTAGCTAAAGTAGATGTTGAAAATTCGTAGTAGTGATATTGTGGTACTCTATAATCATTTCTATCATTTCCATCATCCCCATCTCTAAATTCTGCTTCAGTTGGTATATCTAATATTGGCCTTCTTCTATATTCTCCTAGATTTAGAATTTCTAAATCAGAACCATAAACAATACCATAATATCTTAAACTTGTTGCAACACCATTATCAATCGATTCACTTGATAGACAGTAGTTTTGAATCATTAGACTATTGTAATCATCTGCACCTACTTCTAATCCTTTAAACGCTTCTATTCTGTCTGCATCAGTATTAGAACCAGTTTCACTTAAATTACCAACCTTCCAAAGTTGTAAATATCTATGGTTTGTAGAAAGTGTTCCTTTAACTATTAAATCTGGTATGTTAGCTTCTTCATTCAATTCGTTTATTAAAGTATCAACAGTGTCAACATCTGCCTCAGAACTTGAGAAGTAATATGGAACTGCATCAGATGATGCGGTGTATTCGTTAAATAAATTTAGTGCAAAAATATCACCCTTTGCGTAAGTAGAATCAACAATTGCATTTTCATCGTATGCTAATCTAAGAATAAATTTGTTACTTGCATCTGTAATTGGAGTTGGGTATATATCGTTTAATTGTTCAGAATGTTTTGTAAATGTAGTAATACCGATATTTGCGGTGTGCAATGATTCTGATAGGTGTGTAACAACGTTACTATGAATTTCTGGTTTATATACAACCTCGACAGTGTCAAGTGAGTTATTACTAATAACTGTTTTTAGTTCATCCCATGAAATATGGGAATCAAGAAAATCCGAATACACAACTGTATCCGTATTCATTTCTAAAAATTTTGGTGTTCCGTTATTAGTTTCTACGAAATCACACGAAAATAAAGTACCTTTCATAATGCTCCAATGTTCTCTATATAAGTATATCTTTTTTTAATTATAGTAATACTTCAGAATGTTCCCTAATGTAACTTCTCCAATCTAAGACCTGGGCACATTCTTCATAGTTCTCATGTGTCTTAAACCATTCTAAAGCTTTTGTTAAAAATTCATCATACTCAGATTCGGGTATACTAACCAAAGACATAGCATTAGGGTGTGCTAAAAATATGATTTCTTTTTTCTTTGCTTTTTTAGCTCTAACAATATTACCACCTATCTGTTTAAATACATCATAACCCCTGCTTTCAAGATACCTTTTGGCACGTGGATTTGAATCTGTATCAAAGTATGTTTTCCAATTTACTGTTGCTAGATGTTTCTTTACCATGATTTACCTTAACTGAAATATTTGATTTATTACTGACTCTTTTCTTGCATCCGAATCGGGTCCACTATATTCTGTACTTTGGTAGGTTTCCCATGCAGTAGGGTTACCAAATTGTAATGCCAATTCTTTATCTCCAAGGTTCATTGAATCTTCTCTTCTCCATTTATCTTGTGCTGGATTAAAGAAGTAAACAAATCCTTCATGTATTCTTTGTTCTGCTGCAGTACCAGGTGTGCCGAATGGTGGATACTTTGGTATCTGAACAGTTTCTATTTCTTGTGGTGGTGTTGGTGCTGTATATTGTACTGCTTCTATATCAGATGGTCTTGTTACTTCTTGTGGGTTACCAATTGATTGTGGACCAGCAAATTGTTGTTCTGCATATACTTTATCTTCTTGTACTTGATTAAATTGGTCTTGATATTCTAATGCGAAATTTCCTTCTTTATCATGATTAACCATCCAAGAACCAATACCTGGTATTGATTTACCTTTAGCATTAATTGGTTGGCCAACTTCGGTGTTTCTAAAAAATTTACCTTGAGTACATAACCAATCTATATGAGTTAACATCTCTTGTGCATTTGTAATTGATTTTGTAATCGCTACTTCAGAATATAATTCACCAACTCTAAATTTATTTTTATTATAATAAAGTCCTAATGTTGGACCATCTAAGTTTACTATCTTAGCAGTTTTTATATTAAAGTATTTATCATTTCTTTGTTTTGCACTTTCAAGTAATTTTTTATATGAAGGTGATGTCCAAAACTGACCATCTCCAAAACTAACAATAAATTGTATATCACCATCATATGTTTTTAGTTGCTTAATAGATTTTAATGCTGTATCAGCAAACTCAGTTGAGAATGATGATATTGGAGTTTCATCTACTGGTGGTTCGTATATTACAGGTTTAGGTGGAGGTGGTATTGTTATAGATGGAAAAATAGATGTAGGTGGTTTTAAAAGATTTAAATCATCTATTTGATTTCCTACATTACCTATTTGGATTAAACCACCCATTGATGGTTGAGTCGTTGGTGAGAAATCAAAGTTAGGATTGATAAAACTCATACTACCCAATGATAGACCTGTGTTACCAGTTGAAGGTGGATTACCCCCTACTCCAAATCCAGCACCTGTTCCGAAATTAGTAATTGATAGTTCTGCCATTGTATTACCTTTTTATATAAATATAAAGGTTTTACAATTTTTTAGTTTTAGTAAGGGTGTAATATGCTTTTTCAATAGCACCATTGAAATTTAATGTAGGATTTTCTTCTCTTAGTTTTTTGGATAATTCAAAGACATCATCTTTAATTCCAAGTGAGTGGGATTTATGTAAAATCTCTTCTGTAAATCTTTCGGTTGTCATGGTAAGTATAAGTATTATAATCCACCATATTCATCATCATAAAACTGAATATTTATTCCAGCTTCTTCTAACATTGAAAAACTTCGGTGGTAGTTTTCTTCCCAATGTTCTCCTTTAGTAGTAACACCTCGTTCACAAAAGATTCTTGTGATACCTGCGTTTATAATTCCTCTTGCACAATCTACACATGGAATTCCACAAGATAGATACATAGTACAACCTTTAGTTGATACTCCTATTCTTGCTGCATTGTAAATAGCATTTCGTTCACCATGTTCAAACCAATAATATTTTTCTGGTCTTTGTTGTCTTTCTCTAATGTTATCTTGTAATCCTCGTGGAAATGAGTTATAACCAGTAGATACAATTTCTTTATCTTTACCAACGATGATTGCACCAATCTGTGTACTTTCATCTTTGGATTTAAGTTTGACTGTGTGAGCCAATGTTCTAAAGTATTCTACCCATCTCATACTAATAAATATATATTTAATTAATTTCTTCCCACTCGGGTTCTTCTACTAATTCACAAAACCAATATGCTCCTTCTCGTTGAACCTTAAATGCAGTATCTACCCCTAACCACTCTTTTATCATATTTACATTCTTACACCTATCAATTGGTATTACTGCGTGAATAATGTAAAGGTTATTATTAATGTATCTTGCTTTTCTTCTATGAGAAGGGAATATCATATCTTTAATGATTTTCGTATTACACTTTGTACAAACTTATTGTTTAAATCAAGATATAACATTAGAGATAATCTTTTTGTACTTTTATGATTGTTGTAAACATTATGATAATGATAGGAGTTAAAATAATATGCATTACCTTCATCCAATTCAAAACGTTCTAATGTTTTAAATCTTTCTGGCTTCCAATATCTTTTATACCATTTGAATTCTCTCCAATCAACTACACAATACTCAAATCCTTTGGGTACTATTATTGGTATCTGTACTGTTATTATATTAAGAGGTTGGTTGTGTTCTTGTACATGAGAATGCCACACTAAAGATTTCTCTGGATTTATGCCCATTAATCTAACTCGTGTATCTGGTCTACCTCCATTTAACTTATCAACTACTTGATAAGTGTATGGTGCAATATCTTTTATTTCGGTATCTTTATACTCTGAGGTTTCTTCTTTTATTTCAGATAAATCTGTAAACAGTTTACCATCACTACTTGCTAAACAAATACCTTCCCATGCTTTTTTATATTTGTTTTTTACAAACCAATGATTTGATTCGTAGGGTTTTAATTCGTACTTGTTACTAATATCATGACATTCTTTTATAAGTAAGGTGTGGTTTATATCTACATCTAATTTTAAATAAGGAATATCTTTTAGAATATGCTTTAGTTCCACTTTATAGTCGTAACAAATCTTTAATTTCTTTTTTTCTAATTGTTCCTATTTTGTTTCCAACCCTTATGTAAACTGAACGACTATCATCCCAACTATATTTATCCAAACCATACGATTTGGTTTCTATTGTGTGTTCTGATTTTTTAGCTACTTTTTTAAGGTTTGATTGAAAGGTTGTGAACTCTTTAGAATCTAATTTTAGTTTTAAATAACTTTTTACAAATGTACCACCAATATAAGTTCCATCGGAGTTATCATCTTCAAATAAAAATACTACGTTACCACTATCCGCTGATAACTTAAACGTCTCCCCTACATAATTTTGTGAACTAAGTAAGGAAGATGTTAATAGTAGTATAAATAAGTTTAACTTATTCATTATCCAATATGCTTTTTAACTTTTGAATTACCAAATAGTAAATATAAACTCCACACTAATGATGCTAATAAAAATACTATGTAGATAGAACTATCAAGTGGACTTACATATGGTGTTGGGTTTTCTAAATCTAAATTAACTCCACTATTAGGATTTAATCCCTCTACTATAAATGAGAATAAAAATGTTAGTACAGTTAGTAATGTTGCTTTGTTAGGAAAGAATGAATTGATTCTTTTATATGTTGTTGCTAATGAGAACCATAACATTGGTATAACACCCAATGCACCTAACCCAACTAATAATCCTGCTAATACTGCGTTTGTTGTGATTAGAGCAACTCCGATTCCTATACATATCCCTATTGGAATAACAAATAGTAATGTTGCTAATCCTCTTAAAAAGTAATCTGTTCCATTAATGGTATTTTTGAATTGAAAGTACTTACCAAACTTTTCTTTTAAATATTTCATCTTTTGTTTTTAAATTAGTGGAGATACCACCATTGTGGAGAATATCGGAGTCGAACCGATGACCTCTTCGGTGCAAGCGAAGCGCTCTAGCCAGCTGAGCTAATTCCCCATATTATTATGTGTGCAATCTTTTTTGTGTGAAAACCATCCACCACATTTGCACTTTATGTAATGAACTGTTGTTAATATAATTGGGGAAGATGCTAATCCTGTCCAAACATTTGGATGCCAATGTTCTCCACAGATTCCTAATATATGTTTTATAAATTCTATCATATTAAAAGTTTTGTCTCAACGCAAAGAAATCATCTCTCATTTGCTGAATTTCTTTTAATAACGCATCGTTAGTTATTGGAATCTTTTTTATAATTTGTTCCGTTAACTTTTCTAACTTTTTCTTAGTATCTGATTTGATTTCAGATTCTATCTCTCTTACCAAGTAATTTAATTCATTAATATCTCTATCAAACTTATCATGTGATTCAATATAGTATTGTGAAACTCTACTGTTAGTTTCATTGTGTAAATCGTTTACTTTTTTTTGTAATTTATATACCCCTCTTGCTAACAAGATACATGAGATTGATAAAAGTACTATTGCTATTGTTGTAATCATAATTTTAATTTTGTACTCGGTAGGGGAATCGAACCCCTCTTACCAGGATGAAAACCTGGCGTCCTAACCGATAGACGAACCGAGCATAATTTAATAATCTTCTTCAGAGTTCCAATCTCGTCTTTTATGTTTTGGACTTCTGTTATATTCTTTTTGTGATTTGTGAACTTTTTCAGTTGTTTTTTTTCCTATATGGTGAGATGCTTCACCATAAGTCATATCATCCCAATTTAACTTCTCTTGATATTGGTTCTGTTTCTTCTGTTTCTTCATCACTTATTAATTCCATTATAGTACCTTTCCGATTTCTAAGATACTGTTTTTCTGTCCATTGAGTTGTGTTATCAGTTATAAACTCCATGGAGTATATTTTTTGAGATTGCTCTCCATCATCGATAATCATGTATGTTAACTTTCTCATACGTTTATTTTTTTATTAATACTTTGTTATACAAATATACGAAAAATATTTGAGACTACCAAATTTTTATCCAAATATTTCTACTCTAATATCTTTCATCATTTCGAATCCTCGCTCATCTAGGTGAAACCTACCTTCAGAAACCATTCTATCCCAACCACAGAAATATACCCAAGGTTTTTTATCTGTACTATCAATTAAATCAAGATAGTGTTCGTGTACATATCCTTTTCTGAATTCTTTTCTGAATTCTCTTGATAATACAGGTACATATTCAAAGTTTGGTAATTCTTCTTGTATCATTTCTAATTCTTTTCTATAAAGTAAATCTTCCTCAGTACGAGTACCAAAGAATAACTTAATATTTTTAAATGGAATTTTCTTTTGATGCAGATAATTTATCATTGAACGAAATGGTGAGATGCCTGAACCAGTTGATACAAAATAAATATCTCTATCCATTAAATTATCTGGTAACGTAAATATTCCCATTGGTCCTTTGTATCCAAATTCATCACCTATTTTTGCATCTTTAAATAAATACTCACTCATTTGTCCACCTTCCAAATAAGTAATAATAAGTTCAAATTTATTACTACCATCTGGAAATGATGCAACAGAATAATTTCTTTGTATAGATTCTCCTCCTTCACTTGGAGCATATGGCTTTGCAAGTAACTGAACTAACTGACCTGGTATAAAGTTTATATTATCATACAAGGGTGATTCAAATATAAATCTCCAATTTGATTTAGTTTCTTTTATTATATCTACTAATACTGCTACATTCATGTTACTTATTTATATATGTTTTTTTTAAAAAATTATAATGTGCGTTTTCTATGTCTAAATAAGCTTTTAAAAAAATAGAATCAGCTTTATCAGAACTTCGTATCTCAGATAAAATATTTGTTATAAGATTCTTTGATTCTGTTGGTGTTACATTCTTATCAAGTATTCCATGTGTATCGTTAGAAGGGTTAATCATTTTAGTATATCCACTAGATATATATTCATCAAACCAAATATTTTTGTTTGTTATATCAACTACTGTAATTTTATTTGTATCAAACCCATTACTAATTAACTGAGTTAAAAATAAATTTAGACTAAGATGGTGAAGTGATGCATGAGTCTCAGTAAAGAATTCGCTTTCGATTGTTTTTCTATGCTCCATAGTATCGACCAATTCATTTTTTAATAATTCTTTGTCTTTTTCTGATACATCTCCATTTGATATACCTGTTAATTTATCCTTTATATGTTCTGCATTATCTGAAAGACTAGTGTTACTTGTCATGTAAATGTGATGTAATGATGAAATAAGTTTCTTCCTTGGGTCTTTTACCAAGCATATAATTTCGTTAACATTATCACAGATAGAATTTATATAGTTCTGATTGGGGATTACTTCAGATAAATCTAAAACATGACCACCATCTCCTATATAAAAGTTGACAAACGTACTTGCTACTTTAGCATTATTAAGAATAAGTACATTTTCATTTTTATAATTTAATTTTATTTCCAGCATTACTTAATTTGAAACTATTATCTCACCAACATTCCAACTTGGAATATAATATCTAAATCCATGTTCATCTAACATCGTAGTAATTCGTTTAGTCATCCTTGAGGAGTTACCAACTATAACCTTACATTGAAACATTGGATTTTGTGATTCTTGTAATACAAAATCTTCGGAAGCAAATACTGCTTCATCGTGAGTAAACCCATGTAAATCTAGTTCGTTCATTTCCAAAAAACTTGAATTATTATTATACCAAAACATAAAAGTAGTTGTGCTCCTATCTTCCATGTAACTGGTTCGTTTAAAAAATGACTTGTTAAATATACATAAGAACCAATTCCTAATATAAATCCTACAAATCTATTTGGCCATACTTTACCATCAAATGCCTCTACACCAAATTGTGTTCCTTTTAAAAAGAACCAAGTAATTGGTATTGCCATTAAATACCACCCCCACCATTCTGGTTTGTACTTTGGGTTAACAAACTGCCAGTTGTGTTGAAACCATACGGCAATCTGTCCACAGGCAGTAAGTAGTATTGCTAGTCCTAATAGTTTAAAGTTAAAATTTGAATCCATGTTATTTAGTGTTTATTATTTTTTCTAAAAATTTAATATGTGGTAGTTCTGCATCGAATACCATATTGTACATTAAATCTTTATTGTGATTGAATATCGGTTTGTTATTATCAACCCATTCATCAATATCTTCTTTACATAAGTTTGATATGTAATTTATAGTTTCTGCGTAGTTGTCTGAATCTGAAAATCTGAATCCATACTCTCGTAAGTATTTTTTTAGGTTTTCTTTCATTATCAAAAAGTATGGTTGAGTATGTAGAAAACATTTTAATGTTTTTTCTGTTAAAAAGTTTATATCTATTTCTCCAAGTAAACCAATCATTGGTTTGCCCGAAATAAGTTCTTTAACTTTATCATGTTCTACTTCAGGTGGTTGTGATTCTAATACAATTTTTATCTTTGCTTGTTCTGATTCCATTACACTAAACCAATTATAAGAACCAAAGTTACCTTGTGGCCATGGTAACAAATCAGAAATCGTATCTTGAATTGGTTTTCTATCATTATAACTTTGTGGTGTGAATAGTTTTTTATCACCAAAATCAATTGCATCTATTATTACACTTCTCCATTCATTTTGTGAACGTTGCCATTCGTTCTCATATTTACTTTTCAATCCTCGATATGTTATAAAATCATATGATTTATGTTTCGTTTCAAACGTTGGTAGTTTTGGTTGGAAATGTAAGTTATCACTTAAATGAAAATAATAATATAACAATGGAAGATAATGTAATTGAGTTATGAGCTTATCTTTAATAGGGCCTATCCATCCTCGTTGTGAAATCAGATAAAGGTTTTCTCTATTTACTAAATCATATACCAACCTATCCCAATTTTTAGCACTATGGTATTTAACATGGTCTATACTTTCACCTTGGTTATCCATAACAATAACTTTTATTTTTCCTTTGTTTAGATGAGGAATAACAAAATCAGCAAATGTTTCATTCGAATTATCTCCATTGTTATCGTACATTGAATATACATCGGTAACAAAGATATCACAATCCCACTCTAGGTGTTCTAAATCATGTGTGTTTAAATGTTTGTATCTGAATTCGATATCGTTCTCTAAATCTTTCCATGCATGATAATCGGAGAACTCATCAACTCCACTTTGTAATTTTTTAAAATTATACTTGGAAGATAGTGGGTATAAGAAAGAAAGTAATGTTTCAATTTCGTGAAATAGTATAACCATTATTGATTTATTAAATTATATTTTTGAATTAAAAAGGTTGCAAGAGCAGTTTGACCCTCTTGGGATAAATGAATATTAGTAGGATATAAAGTTTCATATCTGTTTTTAGTTACCCATTCTGCTAAACATCTACTTCCTTCTATCGATTGGAGGTTGTAATCTTCTAAGTTTACTTTATTACCATTCTTAATCATTGGTGCTATATTTTTCCAACCATGATATTCATCTTTAGTATCATTAAGAGGTTTTGAATTTCTTTTTCGTACATCTAAATCAGAGTATCCTGCTTTCTTTCCATCATTAATCGATGTTTCGTGAAAGTGAGAATTAACACTATGGAGGTATTGAAAGTATTTTATATTTTTTGAATCCATATAGGTACGCAACAAATCAATTTGTTTTAATTGTTCTTTAAAGAATAATTCGTTATCATAAAATAAACCAATAAACAATTGATAAAACTTTCTTAAGTATTTTGCATAACCTTCATTCTTAACCATAATTAAACCATCTTCTAATCCATGAAAAGATAAATGAGAATTATTAAGATTTGACGGGACCCAAAGGCGATTGTTGTAAGACCATTGAATGTTTAATATGTCGGTATCGGTGTATTCATCAGAGTTGATGTAATTGTAAACATCTTCTACTATCCTTTGGTTTGAGTTACCACCATATGTGAATTTGTCAATGATATTATAATTGTGTTGAACCAAATCAAACCCAGTCGATTTCAGGTCAAACGAAAACGAGCATCCAAATAATACAATCTTTTTTTGTGTGGTTTCCATAGTTTTATAAATAGTGTTTTTTCATATTGTTGAAAACTTTTTTTTACGTTTTCTTTTTTCCTTAGTAGTTATAGCTGTTAATGGGGGTTGGGGGAAAAGAAAAAAAAACTTTACAACCTTTAACTTAAAAGCTTATAACACTAAGTCCGAGTCGGTTTTTAAAAAAATTTTACCAATAACTTCTCAGTCGTTTTTCAAAGAAATTTTTTCCCTTCTTTTTATTGATAGTAATTCTATTCTCAGGTATACCGAACCCGCATCTCATTCTCCCACTCATTCTCCCTTTCATCAGTGTCTTTACTTTATGAGGGCAGTATAGGATTCGAACCTATGTATAAGGATTTGCAATCCTCCACCTCACCACTCGGTCAACCGCCCTTTTATCTTTTACCTATGGTACTTAGAGTTCCCTATACGATGAGAGTACCCTTCCATTATACTTCTACCCATAGTAGGGGAAAACATCTTTAAAGGGGTTCTACTCCATCTTCTTTCGTTTAACTCTGTATCACTCTGATAGTCCTTAAGGTAGGTATCCCAAAGGGTATTTAAGTTTACTTTATTCTTTATGTTCATACTGATATTATTTAGATTGTATCCGTTCTTAAATGTTTTTGTGGTACGCACGATTTTTTTTAGGTCCCCCAAGTGATATCATCGAGGGAGTCTCGTTTTTCTTTATTTCTCTCATCGGTGTACATACTTCTTAGTTTGTTTAACATATCTCGTGTCGTATCATCATAGGATTGCTCTCTTTGCTCTCGTGCAAGAAAATCAATAGTATCTCTTGCATACTTCCTTACCATGTTATCACTCGAGGTTTTATATTCTTTTATATGATGATTCATTAAAATCTTTATCCCCTTATAGTGCTTTGGTTTGTATTCGTATTTAACCTTCATTACTCATCCAATGTTTTAATATGATTCTTCCCTCATCTTGTACTTCCTTAAGGATACTACATAGTTCGTACTCTTCTTTATCTATGTTATGTTGTAGAAAGAGACTAATCCAATCTAATCCCCATTTATCTACTATTCTTTCTTTACCTTCGTTACTATCCCCTATACGAAGATAATCTTTTATAAAACATTGAGTCATTATATCTTTATCTTCACTTGAAGGGTTACCGAAGAGTTGTTCGAATTCATCAATTCCAAGTGGTATTGGTTGAAGAGGGAATCTTTCTAAATCATCGATGAACATCATTCTATTTGCACGACGTATATATTGATTCTCATCATCACCATTACCTTTGTTTAATTCCCAAAATTCTTCTGGCCCCATATGTTAACTCTGTTGATTGATTAATTTATACATTACTATTTCATCATACAGTAAAGCTTCTA
>Ga0181379_1000792_pt1 | contig 15245 bp, 17 predicted proteins | sample 2SPOviralmetaG_FD_130115 | JGI IMG/M metagenome (GOLD analysis project Ga0181379, IMG submission 130115) | Marine viral communities from the oligotrophic San Pedro Time Series (SPOT) site, San Pedro Channel, CA, USA - 2 SPOT_SRF_2009-07-10 | ecosystem: Environmental > Aquatic > Marine > Strait... | reverse complement strand
TCAAGTGCATGGCCAGATGATCATGGTTATTTTGGTAGCCTTGTTCCTAATGGTACATTAGTTGGTTTTAATGATATAACAATAGATCAAGATGGCGGAAATTATAATTCAGCCCCTAATAATAATGGAGGTTTTCAAGGTTATTTAAAAGGTCGTATACACAAGGACAGTACGTTTAACAATATGTCTATTAACAATACGAAGGATGATATTTGGAGAGTAAATCCTACAAACGTAAGTGACATTATTACAGATGATAGTACTTACACATTCCAACAAAAAAATTGGATTGATACAAGTGGAGATGGAAACAAAAAATTAAAAGTAAAGAACTTACCATCTTTTTATCTTAAAGGTACTAATGGAGAAGCTAGAACATCAGGTATAGATATAACAGTTGATCTTACGTCTCCAAATGGATGGGAAATAAATGGAAGTCTTTTTGGACAATGGTCGAAGGGTCCTAACAGCAGTACTTTGGCTGCTGGAACTAAATTAACAATTTTAGGTACAGGTAATTGGGACACGTCTAACGTAACTAACTGGTATCGATTCATGAATGAATTGCCTAATACAATTATACTTGATATGGATATTAGTAGTTGGAGTTTTGAAGGATCTCCTACAGACGCAATAAATAGTTTTTCTTTACCTACTTTAAAGTCTGAACAATATACTAAAGCATTAATCGCATGGGCTGCAAGTGAACCTTCATATAGTGCTACTATTAATTTAGGAAATGCTCAATATAACCAAACTGCACATGCTGCTAAAATGTCATTAGTTAATGATTATGGTTGGACAATCACAGATAGTGGTTTAGTATTTGATAATAATGAAACTATGCCAACTAACTTTGCATATAACGCAACTGCGCAAGCAGATTCAGATGAAGCATGTTCATTAGAAGCAACTTCTGACACTGCATACTTTTTTCCAAGTAGTGGAGAATATCCTGTAGCTGGTGATTGGATATTTACATCACTTAATGGAGGAACAGGAGGAACTGCTATTATTGAAGGTAGTGGAACTTATAAAATAGAGTCAGAAGCTGATTATGGTTCTCATATAACACTAGATAGTATGGGTAAAGTAACAGGAATTGGAGATTGCTCAGCACCAGAGCCTAGCTCAGTACAATATGACTACGGTACAAGCCCGAGTAGAGATACAAGAGGCGCATGTTCAGTAGAAAGCCTTAATGGTACTTTTTATGTTGCTGAAGAAATTGGAGAAGAAATGCCAGCTACTTTATACTCAGACGCTGAATTAACTGAAGCAATTGATTTTAGTAGATCTATTAATGGATATTATACATTCCAATTAAACGGCTCAAGTACTAAAAGAAACTTTAATTTAAGTAGAGGTAAATTTGGAGCAGTCGGTGATTGTCGATAATAAAAATAATTAAAAATATATCAGACTCGCGAGAGTGGGTCTGATATATAATAATAATTAAAAATAAATAAAAAAACTAAAGTAAAATGAACGAAATTAAATATCCTGCAAATACAGTATGGTTTATCGCAAAAGATGGATCAGTAATTAAAGCTTATGGTGTAAATAGTCCAGAACAAGTAACTACTTCTAAATTTGAATTAGTTCAATATGATAATGAAGATGCTTGGAAAACTGAGTTAGAAGCCAATGGTATTGAATTTCCATCTGATGAAGATGAACAAGATGCTGAATAAGCAACACTAACTAAACTTATTTATAGGGGCTTTTGCCCCTATTTTAGTTTTAGATATATATTTTATGAAGACACTTTTAATAATAATATCAGCTGGAAGATGTGGAAGTACAAATCTAATTAATAGATTAAATAAGAATGAGGGTATTAATATATATGGTGAAAATTATGGTGCATTGTTAGATTTAATAAAATCTGCAAATTGGTTTAGCATGTACAAAACTCGTTTTATTAATCAACCTCATATGAGATTAAAAACTAGATTATCTTCAATAGAAGAAGAGCAAATTTATTCACAAGTAAATGATGGTAAAAAATGGATAGGCAATGAGTTCTATAATAATCATGAAATATTAGAAGACACTTTAAATGTTTTAAATAAATTAATAGTAGATTTTTTTAAGGTAGACGAGCCCATTGTAGGTTTTAAAGAAATTAGATGGCAATATTATCAAAACCTAAATTGGTTAAAACATTTAGAAACATTACCATTTAAGGAAATAAAATATATTAAATTAAATAGAAACATAGAAGATCAAGCAAGAAGCATGTACACGTCATTTAATCCTAAAAATAGCGCTGAAGATATTCCAACAAAATATGTAGACTATTTAAAAAGAATAACTGAGTGTGAAAATAACATAAATAAGTTTTTAAAAGACATAGACCCAAGTAAAAAGTATGAATGTAATTACGTTGAAGAAAGTGATTTGCAATATAATAAGATATTAGAATTTATTAAAAATGATTGATAAAATATATTTTTTAAATTTAGATTCTAAGATAGAACGATGGAATAATCTTAGAAAATTAAAAGATTTTAAAAATGTTAAAAGATTTTCAGCAGTTAATAGTGTAGAAAATCCAATGATCTACAAGGATTATGGTTTAGAATTAAATCCAGTAGGATTTGCACATACTCTTTATTTCTCTTCATTTTATGGAGCAGTTGGATGTTATTTAAGCCATTATGAAATGTGGAAAGAAATTGTAAATAATAAATGGGAAAGTATTTTAATATTAGAAGATGATATTAATGAATCATTTGTCTATAATTTTTTAAAAAATTTTAACAATGAAAGATATTCAGATTATTATGATTTAGTTCAATTATCATACAAACGTGGATTTGGTGGAACCGAAGCTTATTGGTTAAATTATAAAGCTGCTAATTGCTTAATTAAAAATACACATGATTCTAGTATATTTAAAAACATTATACCCGCAAAGGTAAACACTAATCATTTCATAAATAAAGGATATATTAAAGAAGATAGTTGGGATTGGAACAATATAAAATCAATTGTAGCTCCAGTAGATAAATTTTTATTATATTCAATAGATGAATCAATATTAGATTTTAGAAAAATAAAATTTCATAAATCTGAAAAAATACCCTTAGACAATGAATTATGGCTAGATTCTACAATTGAAACTAATGATTCTTATTTTAGAAACGATTGGCCAAAAGAAAAAATGAAAAAATTTATAAAATCTAAACAATATGAATGGTGGAAAAATAAATAAAATATTTGAAATTGGGCTGCCTAAAACAGGGACTACTTCTTTAGGCATTGCTTATCAAATAATTGGATTTAAAAAGCAAGGATGGAATCATAAAGTATATGATTTATGGAAAGAAAAGGGAATGGATTATTTATTTCCAATTATAGATAATGCAACTGCCTTTCAAGATGGTCCATGGCATGATTGTGATTATAAGATACTTGATCAAAGATACCCTAATAGTAAGTTTATAATTTTAGAAAGAAATAATGAAGATTGGCTTAGAAGTAAAGAGATGCATTTTTCACCAATATACAATGTAAATAATATAAGACCTAAATATTTTGAATGGAGATGGGCAACTGACAGGGATAGGTACATTGAAGAACAGATACATATTAAAGAAAATAAATATAGTGAAATTAAGGAATATTTTAAAGATAGGCCAAATGATTTATTAGTAATGAATATATGTGCAGGTGAAGGATGGGAAATACTTTGCCCATTTTTAGATTGTGAAATTCCAGATGAACCATTTCCTTATAGGAATAAAAGTAAGAAATAATGAAAAGTAAAAATCTAGTTTTTCTATCTATATTTGATAATAAAACTGATCTTTCTACTTTCTTAAAGGAAGATAGAAAAGATTATGATGTAGTGGCTTTATATTATGGTTTAAAAGAAAAAAGATTTGAAAAACTTTCCAATAAAGTAAATCACATTGAAAAGGCAGGGGATGGTTCAATATATTCTAATTTCATAGATATATGGGATAGGCTTGATTTTAGTAGATATGAGAATGTTTATTTTATTAATGACAATTTATATGATAAAATAGATGTTCCACTTCCTAAGAGTGTTGTAATAGGTTGGTCTTTTACATGTGAGAACATGATTAAAAAACAAAAACAATATACTCCTAAAAATATAGAGCCATTTAAATGGTCTATTGATTTTGAAAAAAATAAAAAGGATAAAATAGCGTTTTTATTTTTAACAACGGAGGATATACATAGACCTCAACATTGGCATGATTTTTTAGATGAAGGAAAAGATAGAGCTACTCTATATGCCCATTCAAAATATCAAGATAGACTTAAAAATCAGTATTTAATAGATGCTCAAATACCTGAAAGATTTAAAACAGGTTGGGGAACTATGGGCTTAGTTCATGTGATGAATGCCTTATTAAAAAATGCATTACAAGATGAGACTAATAAATACTTTGTATTTTGTTCAGAAAGCTGTATACCTATTTTTGACTTTAATAAATCATATAAAAACATATTTAATATTGGCAAATCATGGATAAATTTAATAGGTAGTCCTAGAGGATATGAAAAAATGCAAAATGATAAAATAGCAAAACGTGAGCAACTTGGGCTAGATAAAAATAAAATTCTAAAAAATGAGCAATGGATAATATTAAGTAGAGAACATGCTCAAATAATAGTAGATCACGATCATACTGAAAATTTTAAACATCTTCCAATTCCAGATGAATGGTATCATGCAAATGTAATAAGATATTATGATAATAACTTTGAGAATAATTTTATTAATAGAAGTTTAACGTATTTAGAATGGGAAAGATTTTCACCTAAGGTTTTTAAATCAATAGAGGCGGCAACGCCTAAAAGTGATTATTTATTTTTAAGAAAAATAGACTATTGACTTTTTCTATTTTTAATATTATTAATAACATCTCTTATTTCAGCAGCAGCTTCATAATCTTCATCAGATAGTGCTTCATTTAATGTATGTTGTAGAATTTCTAAGTTTCTTTCGTCACTTAATATTATTTGACTTTCTTGATGTGTCTTTATTTTTTCAGTAAGATAATTTATTTTTTCAATACTCTTTTTAAGGTTTTTATCTGCCATTTTAGCAAGGTGAAATTTTTCATATTTCCTACCTATATAAAATCCTGAAAGAAGCGACATAAATGAAATTAGAATTAAATAAATATCCATAAATTATATATTAGTATTATATTATAAGAATATGCTTTTTTTAAATTAAATTCACCATTCTTAAGACAATGTAGATATATAATTAATAAAATATTTTTAAAAATAAATAATAAAATTATGCCTCAAAATATATTAAGTAAAAACGTTTATGACATCCTATATGAGGTAGGAGATGGTAAAAAGGTAATTTTATTCGACATAAATGATTTACCAAATGAACCGGAAGATGGAGGAATAACTAGATCTTCTAATGAGAGTGGATTTTCAGTTATGTCAAATGAAGATATAACCGTACATTTTAGATATGAAGAAAATGGAACATATGTTAATGACGGAGGAATGCATCATATTGTATTAGAAAAAAATCAAATGGAAAATGATGTAGTACAAGTTCCATGGTTAGTGCATGGTGTTTATGGAAAACCTACACATGTTTGGTTTGAAGCGGTTGCTGCAGATCAAATGCTGCGTATACTTCCAATAGATGGTACATTGAATCATGATGGTAATTTTGGAGATGGAGAAAACGACTCTGATTTTTTAAGTTTTTTTAGTAACTCTATTCAAATGGGAACAGTCGGTAAGGCTTATTCAACAATTGTTACTGAAAATGAATATGGTTATAGAGCAATTAGACATAAAAATATTAATTTAGTTCCAAATGAAAATATAGAAGTAACAGTAGATGGTATAGTAGACCATGTTGCAATTTTAGAAAATAATATAAAAAGTATAGAATACAATTTAGATAAAGATATAGTTAATGAAATTACGACAATTTCGTTCACAGTTCCAGGTGATTATGACAATGATATTTCTGATAATAATATTGTCACATGGTATAGTGTAGGTAATAATATTGAAAATTTAGAATTTACTATTTATGTAGGAAATGGATCATTAGATGGAAGTACAGCTGGTACTAGTCAATCATTTACGATACAAACTCAAGGATTTGACGATCTTTTCTTTGGAAGGTACCATGGAGGTAATGAGACACAAGCTGCCATTGATGCAAGAACAAATGCCGGCACAGATTTAAATTGGGAATTATTTAAATTTGATTTTACAATTGATTGGGGAGATGGTACAGTAGAGGCATGTGATGCAATGTATACTAATGGTAATGGTGAATTAGATCAATACCCATTTGGGGTTAATTTTACACACAATTATAATAGTTCCGGTTTTTATAAAATATCAGTAGGAGGTGCTCCTCAAGCATTAAATATAGGTACAGGTTCTGATGATGGTATAAAATTAAGAAGTATTACACAGTGGGGTACGCATAGGTGGAAGAGACTTCCGTCTTGGGGATGGTCAAACGTATACCCTATTCATTTAGATGTTACAGCAGTTGATCAACCTCTTGTTTTTGGAGCTGATGATTATGTAGATCCAGATGGTAATATAACATTTAATTCTGAAGGTAGATTTGTAAGTAATTTTGATGCAAATGCAAAATGGGACGCTGAATCAAGTTTTTCTTATTTATTTTATGAATTTCAAAATTTAACTAATGAAAATAATTCATTATCTAATTGGGATCTTGGAAAAATACTTAATAAAGATAGAATAAATTTTAGTTCAAATAATGAAACACCTGGCTTATCTCTTTCTCACACTTTTTACAATTGTAAAAAATATCAACCTATTAATTTTAATAATTGGGCAACTTATTTTAGTGATAATAATATTAGTATAACCAAAATGTTAAATACATTCCATGGTTGTAATTTATTTAACGCAGAAGTCAATAATTTACCTGTTAACGTTGAAACATCTAACAATGCAATATTTGATGGGGTTTTTAATGGCTGTGAGTCATTTAATCAACCTGTGTCTAATTGGAATGTCACAAATTCAATTTCATTTAATAGTGTTTTTAAAGATTGTAAAATTTTTAATCAAGATTTAAGTTCTTGGAACGTTAGTAATTCGGCAGATTTTCAATATACATTTAAAGGCTGTGAGTCATTTAATCAAAATTTAAGCACATGGACAAACACCAATGATTTATATATAAATGGAATGTTTGAAGGATGTTTAGATTTTAATAATGGAGGATCTGGAAATAGTATGCCAGAATGGACAATTATGTCAGCCGGTTCCACGTTTAAAAATTGTGAATCATTTAATCCTAGTAACGACTTAAAATGGAATACTGATAACTGTGATAATTTATCAAGTATTTTTGAAGGCTGTTCAGTATTTAATCCTTTAAAGGTTAGAACACTTAATCCTTATTGGAATACTGGAAATGTTATTCATTTTGATAGTGCCTTTAAAGAATGTAAAGGAGCAACATATGCAGGCGCAGGTCCAAATGGATGGGATATATCAAGCGCTAGAAATTTAAATAACATGTTTGCTAATTCAAATATTACTTCTACTTTTCAAAATTGGGATTTTAGTCAATTAGGTTTAAATTATATAAATCCATTATCACAAATATATTCAGGATTTGGAACTCCTGGAACCACAACATCAATTGCAGTATGGTATGAAGACGGTTCAAATCCTACATTAGCATATCCTTTATTTATGGGACCAGGTGGCCCATGGACGTATCCATATCAAGACTTCTTTTCAGATGCAGCTAATGGAGAAAAACACGGGGGTTGGATGTTAAATTTTTATACTGGAGTTGAACTTTTTCATAGTTCATATGAAGCTCTTTTAGCCAAACTTGCAAATGAATTAGTAGATTTGGTGGCATTAAATAATGATGAAGAAGATCCATTTAATTCTAGTAATGATTTTGAAGTAGCTATAGCTAACACTGTAGGTTCTGGTGGAACTTACTTTGGTAGAATAGATATGGGTAACTCAAAAAGAAATCAAAATGCACAAGCATATTATGAAGCTATTTTAGATAAAGGCTGGTATATTTTTGATGGAGGTCAATTATAAAAATAAAATAAATTAAAAATGATTTGGAACGTAACTCAAGATATATTAGATATTATAATAAATATTAGCCAATTAGACAATACTGAAAATTTAGAGAAATATACATTTTCATCAAGTGAAAGTGGAACAATAATAAATAATATAACTCCTTCTAGTAATACTTATGGGATTGCTCCTAGGGTAAATGGTACAGCTGGAGATAATACTAAAGATGATGCAATTACAGTTTTTAGTGATAAAAATTTTAGTATATGGGGATTATTTACAGGTAGCGAAGGATGGGTAAAACTAGATACTGTTAATGTAAATGACCCTGAATATAAAGGATATGTAACTCTGCCATGGTTAGATAATAATCCTAGTGGAACTGACGGATATCTTGTGTCTTATTATGTTGCATCAAATTTAACATCACAGGATTTAACAAATGGAGAATCTCATGATATTTATATTGCAAAGCACCCTAATAATTCAACTACCGATTTAAAAACAGGCAGTAATTTAATATTAGATTATAAATTCGATGGAGACGTCAATGATTATAGAATGATTAGTCTTAAGGGTTCTAAATTATTTAACAATCAAATTTTTACAAGAGTAAATGATGAAATAGAACCTGTTAATAAAAAAATGACGTATTTTGAAGTAGACATAGATCTAAGTTCATATTCTCCAGGATCTGAGATTATATATACAATAAATGAAAATAGAAGAATATCTAATATTTTCTTAATGGCAGATGGAGTTAAAGGAATGAATTGTACTTTTACTGAATCACTAAATGGAAATGACTATACTACTATTTTAACAGCAACTATGATTGAAGATCATAATGTAAATACAAAATGGAAATTATACTATAAATTAAAATAAAAATAATAAATAAAAAAATGAAATGGAATATACACTCATTTACTTATAATCAATGGTCAGGACATAATGCTAATTTTATGGAATATCAAGATATGGTAAAATTTAATAATGGAAATGTTGAAGAGGGATCAGATGGAATACTAGAACCTTTACTTAAAGTTTATGAACCAGGTGACGGTACAGGTGCTTTTTTATACAAGGACGACTTACCAACCCCTATGAAAGAAAAAACTAATTCTAATCTTTCAGTAATAATAAATGGAAATACGAAATACAGTGGAATTAGGCCTTATGCTGAAGAAATAAATGGCATATATTATAGAGATAATGGAATTACATTATATTGTAATAGTCCTATTGAAATATGGGCTTATTTTAAAGGTTCTACACTATATCCTAATACGAATATGAGAAAAATAGCTGAATTTCAAGGTGATGAAAACTTTGTTGAAGGTATAAGTATACCTTGGATAGATTTATTTGGAAACGCTAGTAATGTTAGTGGAGGAACCGGGGCAATGTATCAAATAGTTCCAATAGCAATTGAATCAGATGCTATTCTTAAAGTTGCACCTATTCCACATGGAAGCTCGGCTGAATTTTTATTTAATAGCCAAGGTAGTGAAGGTTTTTCTACTAGCAAAATGTTAGCTACATTAGATAAAAATGACTATCTTAAATGGGAAATACCAAACCCGTGGCATATTTCAGAATTTGGTTTTGTTAATTGGGGAGTAAACTATGATAATAGTCATGATTCTAACGAAAGAAGAGATAAAAATCATATTATTCAAGAAATTGAAGGAAGTAATAATGAATATGAAATAGGAGAGGAGTATAACCTTACGCTAGATACTACTGAAGAAATAGATGGCGTACTTTGTTTAGTCGATGAAAAGTATAGTTTAGATGATATATCAGTTAATAGTGAACAGGATATTGAAACAGGTGAATGGGCTCACACGGTTACCTTTAAATATCAACATGTGATATATGATAGTGAAGGAGAACCTGTGGGAGATGCACTAAGTTCGCAAATGAATATTAAATTTTTTATAAATTTAAAATATTAAAATAAGATATAATACAAGTATGAAAATAGGAATAACTATAAACGTAGGAGGTAGTTCAATTTGGTCAAACGGTGTAAATCAAAATGCAATTTATTTAGCAATGGTATTTGCAAAAGGAGGACATGATTCTAACATAATATATAGTGCTCAAGAAAATAATAAGACTGAAGATGAATTAAAAAGATTAAATTTAGATGTAAATTGTGTAAAAATACAAGATAGCTTTTCTCAAAAATTTGATGTAATTGTACAATTAGGTTTAACGTGCGAACAGGCTTGGATGGATGCATGGAAATCACACAATAAAGATTTAAAATATGTATCATATGAATGCGGAAATCATTTCTTTATAGATAATGAAAAAATATTACATAATCAGCATGGTGGAGATAAACCTCCAAAAAGAACAATAGAAATTCCAAATCCAGATCAAATATGGGTAATTCCTCAAATGGAAAATACTAATTTATTTTATTATCAACATAAGAGAGAATGTAAAAAAGCAACTGTAGTTCCATTTGTATGGGATCCTATTGCTATTGAAACATTTGCTGATAGAAATAATTTAAAAACATATACAGAAAGACCAATAGAAAGAGTAGGTATCATGGAACCTAATATGTCTATAATGAAGAATTGTATTTTTCCAATGGTTATTTTAGAAAGATATTTAAAATGGGAAAAGGGAGATTTAAAAAAAATACATCTCATAGGCGGTGAAAAACTTAAAGAAAATTATACTTTTAAAAAGTTCGTACATAATACTGAAATGTATAATCAAGGTTTATTAACTGCAGAACCTAGGATGCAAACGCATAATGTTTTAAATAAATGGGTAGATGTTGTACTTAGCTGGCAATTGGAAAATCCACTTAACTATTTATATTTTGACGTATGTTGGCTAGGTTGGCCATTAGTACATAATGCTGAATTATGTCAAGATATTGGATATTATTATCCACAACAAGATGCTGATAAAGCCGTTAGATCTCTTAAGAATGCTATTAATAAGCATAATAGAAATAATAACTATATGGATAAATCTAGAAAAACTATTAAAAGATATACTAAAGAAAATAAAGAATTAGTTGATAATTATAATAAATTATTAGATGATTTAGCGAATGATAAATTTAAGAAAAGAAGTTATATTTGGAAAAATAACAGTGTTATTTAATTTAATTTAGAAAATTCTATTACAAAACTTTCTAAAACACTATCAACATATTCAACAATATTTAAAGGAACCTCTATTCTAAAGATAGAGGTTTCTGATATATCCTGAAAGTTTATCACAATATTATTACGTTTAACGAGTTGCATTATTCTATTGACGTGAGCGTACTTAACCTTTACCATATATTCAATACAAACTTCTCTTTCAATAATCTCAGTACATTCTATCGATTGTCTAGCTGCCTCTTTATATGCCTTAATCATACCACCTTTTCCCAGCTTAATTCCTCCAAAATATCTAACAACTATACATGCACTATAAGTAAGTTCTTTGCTTTTAAGTTGTCCAAGGATTGGAAGGCCTGCAGCACCTGAAGGTTCTCCATCATCTGAACACTTTTCAATTTCACTATTGTCTCCAAAAATATAAGCCCAACAATGATGATTCGCTTTAGGATGAATTTCTTTAAGATCAGCCAATGCTTCTTTAAATATGTTTTCACTTTTAATTGGAAAAGTATAAGCTATAAATTTACTTTTCTTTTCAACGTGAATTTCTTCAGCCTCTACTTTAATGGTAAAATAATTCATATTGTATTTATTAAACTTTTTTTAATCACGATATATAATATGTATGAGAACAGTATATGCATTTGATGTAGATGGAACATTGACACCATCAAGATTAAAAATGGATCCTGGGTTTCAAAGGTTTTTCTTAGACTTTTGTAAATACAATCATGTTTATTTAGTAACAGGCTCTGATAAAGATAAAACAATTGAGCAGGTTGGTGAAGAAGTTTGGAATGCAGCGGCTGGTTGTTTACAAAGCTGCGGTAACCATATTTTTGTAGAAGGAGAAGAGGTTTATAGAAATAATTGGGAGCCAAATGAAGGTCTTATTAAATTATTAGAATCTTTTTTAAAAATTAGTAAATGGAAAAAACAAACTTCTAATCACATTGAAAGAAGAATTGGTTTAGTTAATTTCTCAGTTGTTGGTAGAGATTGTACACAAGAACAGAGAGATGAATATGGAGAATGGGATGATGTTAATAAAGAGAGACTTGACATGGCTGCAATAATAAATGAAAGCTTTCCAGAATTAGAAGCTTCAGTTGGTGGTCAAATCTCAATTGACATCCACCCAAGAGGAGCCAATAAAAGTCAAGCTAAAGAATGGATCTTAAAAAGATTTGATGGCAATCCAGTAATTAAATTTTATGGAGATAAAACATTACCTGGTGGAAATGATTATGATCTTGCTAAAGTATTAGAAGGAGGGTTCCATGAAATTAATCAAGTTAAAGATTGGCAAGAAACATATGAACTTTTAAAACAGGAAGTCGATGGTTACAATTGGCATCCACATGAAAATTTTTAATACGTATAAATGAAAGATGAAGTAATAGAATTTGAAGGAGCAGATGAAGAAGCATTGGTTCTTGAAATGAAAGTAAGAGAAAGAGAGATGGGAACTTTATTAGTTAAAAAAACTATATGGGCTCTAGAAAATAACAAAGATGAATTCATATATGCAATACACGCAAAGGATGATTTTATAATGGCAATTAAAAGAGATAATTTTTTAGATGCATTAGAACACAATCTAGATAAAATGGAAAACTATGAAGAATATGAACTTTGTAAAAAATCTATTGAATGGATAAAATACTTAAACACTGAAAAAAAGATAAATGATAAATAAAGAAGATTTACTTAAATTTAGAGCACCTTTAAAAATTAATTATATAGAAAGTCATATTATTAAATTAAATAGAGAGCAGTCTCTAGAAATTTTAAATAAATATATTGAAGCTGATATATTAAAAGAAAATAAAGGTTATTACGTACTTAAAAGAAATAATTAAAAATGAATGAGTTAGATTATATTTACGTAGATATTATTTTAAAAGAAGCAAAGACTGCCGGCATTAGTAAAACACTTATAGAACAGTATGCTGCATATTATATTGCTAAAGATAAAGTAGAAACAAGAGAGGCTTATAGAATAGCGATAGAAGAACTTAAAAAAGAAAGAGGCATTTTTAATGAGCTTGGAAAAAGTTGAATATATCCCACCTTATTATTTAATAACTGCAAACGATATTGAATTTAAAACTTACACTCAATCAGGCGTAGATATTTCAGTGCAGATATTAGATAGATTTAAAGTAGAATACACAATAGAACACATTAAAGAATAATATACGAGTATTATATTATCTCTTAAACCCCATAATATTGAGTTTCTCAACTCTAAAAGAATATATAAGATATGAATAGTAAAAGATGGTCTAAAAACAAAAAAGCTGAAGATGCTTGGCAGGTGCTAAGAATTCAAGGTGAATTTATAAAAGGCTTCGATCAACTATCAGAAATTGGACCATGTATCTCAATCTTTGGTTCAGCCCGCACAGACAGTTTACACAAATATTATAAATCAGCTTCAGAGCTTGCATATCTTTGTACGCAAAATGGATATGGTGTAATTAGCGGCGGTGGACCTGGTATTATGGAAGCTGTAAACTTCGGTGCATTTGAAACCGATCAAATAAGTGTTGGTTTAAAAATTCAACTTCCTTTTGAAGCAAAGGAAAATGATTATATCGATGAACTTGTTGATTGTAGATATTTCTTTACTAGAAAGGTATTCTTCCTTAAATACTCACAGGCATTTGTGGCATTTCCTGGGGGCTTCGGTACCTTAGATGAATTATTTGAAACATTAACATTGATTCAAACTGGACATATGAGAAAGGTCCCTGTTGTATTAGTCGGAAAAGACTATTGGGATCCTATGTTAAATTGGATCATAGAAACAATGTTAAAAGAAGAAGGTAATATTTCAGAAAAAGATCTAGATCTATTTAAAGTTGTAGATACTGCAAGAGAAGCAATGGATTATATTCTAGACAATATAGACAAAACCGACTACAACTTTTAACTAATATTATAATCTAATAATATTACAAACTCCCCGTGCAGGTGCACGCTTACGAATTAAAATGATATATAATCTTGTGTTTAATTCCCTAAAATTAAACGCTTAGTTAGAAAACTAACCCTAATTAGTTTTAAAACAAACCATTCAATAGAATGGAATAAATCTGTGTTTTAAAACTTTACCCTAATAAATTTTATAACATAGTGATGAATTTAAACATCGCCCTAACATTGTTTAATTTCATGGAGCAATAATGCTCAATTAGCAATAACGCTAAAAATAGAAAAATAATATAATTAAAAATGGCGGAATTACAAAACCCCTATGGGAGTAATATATTTATTCTAAAGGCTGCTGACGTGGCAGCAGGTGGACTAAACGAGTTAGGTATTAACAATCCACCAACTAGTACATCACAGGGATTTGATGCATCCGATGACCAGATTGCCATTACAATTAATTGGCAAAACGGTAAAATCGAAAATCAAGGGCATTTTCTTGAGATATGGTTACTTGAAGAAGATACTCAACAGTGGATTCTTTGGTCAACTATACGAGGAACTGATCCAGGTTATGCGAATCTTCAAAGCCCATCAGTCAATGTCGCATGGAATGATATGGTCACTGGTAAATTATACAGTAAAATGTATCTTAACACTGACTATGTACCTGTTGGGAGTAAGAAGTTTCAGATAGGATGTAGTGGACAAGACACTCAAGTATTAGTAGATCAAACAACTAGTGATGGTATCTACCACTCAGATTCTAATAATGCACAATTAGTTACTATTTCTTTTGCAGGATCTAACAGTCAACAGGCTGGAGGTCCTTTATCTGATATTGTTACCCCTAACCCAGGTCCTGCTGGTGCAAGTGCATATGAAATATGGTTAGCTGAAGGAAATCAAGGAGATGAACAAGACTTCTTAGATGACTTAGAAGGTGATCAAGGTGCTCAAGGTGCAACAGGTCCAACAGGTCCAATAGGTCCAACAGGTCCAACAGGTGACTCTGGTAATGCAGGTGCTACAGGTGCTCAAGGTGCTACAGGTGCTCAAGGTGCTACAGGTGCTCAAGGTGCAACAGGTGCT
>Ga0181379_1000791_pt1 | contig 15251 bp, 25 predicted proteins | sample 2SPOviralmetaG_FD_130115 | JGI IMG/M metagenome (GOLD analysis project Ga0181379, IMG submission 130115) | Marine viral communities from the oligotrophic San Pedro Time Series (SPOT) site, San Pedro Channel, CA, USA - 2 SPOT_SRF_2009-07-10 | ecosystem: Environmental > Aquatic > Marine > Strait... | reverse complement strand
TCTGGGCTTAAAAATAAAAGATCGCCTCCTATTTCTTGAATGCTATGTCCATCTAAACATCCTACGTTTTTAGTTATAGGCACAACAGCAATAGAAGCTGCATCATTAATATTTACTAATTTATAAATACTATTTTTACAAAATATAATCAAGTCACCACGGAAACTTTTTAATCCGACTACTTGATCATCTAATAAAATACTTCCTGAACCACTACCTGAAAAACTATTTATATCACTTGTACTACTATAATATATTGTATTAAGAGCAGTGCTTGCTCCTGCGACTACTAAGTGTTTATCATGTATTGTACAGAACTTTGGATATACTGAACCATCTACAGTAACTTCTTCATAAAAGAAAGTTCTATTAGTTAATGCTCCTGTTCCTGTCATTTTAAATATTGCAGGTTTGCAACCAGAACCTTTATCAGTAATAGCTACTTCACCATATAAACTATTACCTTCAAATAAAGAAAAAGTAACTTGACCTTGTGTTGTTCTAGCTAATGTACTACGACCTGTAAATGTAGTGTGGTTATCTCCTGCACTATCTACACTGGCTTTATTTATTTGTAGCCAAGTAGAGCCGTCTAAACTAAAATAAAGATTAGTTCCTGTTGCTGCTATTATTCCATCTGCATATACAAAAAGACCTAATATACCATTAGAGCTATTAGGATTAGTATCGCCAAATTGAGTATAGCCATTTATTCTTCTATAGCCACCGTCAGGGTCAACTTCAAAATTTAAAAGTTCAGTAGCAAAACCCGGCTGCTGAAGCATTTGAAATTGATTTAAATTAGTATTTAATCCACCTTGACAAGATAATCCAAATGCTTGCATAGTTAATCAAACCTTACTCTATCATCAGACATGTATATAGGGGCAGTACCTATTAAATTTTCTCTCATGCTTCTTAACCCTTTTTTAAAATCTTCCAAAGCAAAAGCTGCCATTTGAGGGTTATCTTTAAATTGATGTGTATAGTATCTAGCTTTAGATAATATTACTGTTTTATATACATCAGGAAAAACTATAGTATCGTCATGTGCATCTAGTTCTGTTGGTAAATCATAAGCAAAAAACCAGACTTTATAAACTTGATCAGGTATTGGGCTTAACCCAAACTTTCTTGCATCAGGGCTTCTAATAACAAAGCGAGGTTCACCACCTACTGCCTGATCAGCATCATCTGCATTTTCAGATGTACGCCTAAAATCTTTCCATTGTTCTATTGTAATAAATCTTAAATTCTTAGAAACATAAGGAGCTACTTCACCACTTACTCCTACTGTTGTTAAATAAAAATTATCCCAATCAATAGACCCATAATCATCTTTAACAGATGAACTAGCAGCTTTTAATTCGTACCATCTAGTTCCTGCTGTAGTATCTACAGAAACATTACCATACATAGGATCAGTAGCTCCACTTTCACCTGTAGCTAAAAAAGGCCATTGAGGTTCTTCATTAGCTATATCTAAGTATGCTCTGTTGATACAATCTTTAGCATGTTGTTGTATTCCTACAGCATTAGAAAAAGTTGCTGAAGTTAAGACTACTTCATTCAACTCTCTTAATAATTCATTTGATAATTGTAAAAATGTAGTAGCCATAATTATTTCACAAGTTGTTTGCTGTTTACTTTAGTATTAGTTTTTTTAAAAATACGATCATAGTTATCGTTATATTTTTCTTTATTTTCATTCTTTAAATAAACACCACCAACTTTTACTTTTCCTTTCGGATTAAATCTAACAGGAGTTTGTTCAGTTCCTATTTGTGGCATACTTTAACTCCTTTAAAAAATTAAAGGGGGCATATTTCAGCCCCCAATAATATTAGTCGATACCGTAGAATGCAGATACCAATGCTTCGCCACGTAGTACTTTAGATCCATAAACATGGAGTCCACGCACTATATCGCCAAAGCTATCAGGATCACGAATTACTTCAGTATTTGTGATGGTCTGTGCTGTTGCAACTGCTGACATATGACCTGCAATACACTTACCTGCTGCGTTTGTAGTAGCAGCAATATTGTTAGTCTTATACATATCAAAGCCACGTAACTTACCAGATGATACTAGTCCATTACGGATTGAGCCTTGACCTGCATTGTAGTCAACAGACAATAGTTTAGAAGAACTTTGAACAAGTACTTCATAAAACTCTGGATTTGCTAAGAACCAACGACCTTCTTCAGGAACATTTTGCTCGTCAAGTAGACGCGCCATGTGTGAAAGAACATCAATTGGGTCATGCTCACCAGAAGCAAAACCTATGTCAAGATTACCAGTACCATCAAAAGTTCCTGCTGCAAGATCAGTTGCACTATCAGAACCTAAGATGTGATTAGGTGAAGCTGCAGATACTCCTGCAAACATTGACGCAATAACACCCTCATCGAAGGCATCCTTTAGCGAGTAAGCTGCTGAAGATGCAGCAACGTCACGGAAATTAACGTGAGACATATTGGTTTCAATATCGTCTACGATAAATTTAAATGCGTTAGCTGTATCTACGACCAAAGTTAGTTCTTGGTCAGTGAGCTTAGTTGCAGTTACGTCTGCACCCCTTTCATACTGATACACAGTAATTTCAGGTTCTTTGATAATCTTTACAGAATCACCAAAAGCTGCAATCTCACCTGCGTAATCTGTATTAGTAATTGCTTCTGCAACAGATGACTTCCTAAAGAAATTTAGGACGGTCTTAGAATAGACCGAAGGTAAGAAAAACGAATTGGTTTGACCTGATACAGAGTTACCAAAGTTACCATTGGTGTCTGTGCTTTGTTCAAAAAATTGATCAGATTGGTTATAAGCCATTGTAATATCCTCTTAAAAACTTATTTAGCTATTCTGCCTTCTGATAAAGCCAATTTAATTTCATCTTCATAGCGATCAAATTGATCAATAGACATACTAGCAATTTCTTTTTCTGTCCAAATCTTAGGAGCTTTGGAATCTACTGCTGTGGTTTTTGTTGATACCATATCAGCAGCAGACCTTTGCTCTTTAGCTTTAGACTGCCTCTTTTGTGGTGGCTGAACTATTCCCTTTTCCATTTTGTAAAGGTCTATAGCGCGACTAGCTAGAGTTCCATCACTGTTGTTAGCATAGATCCATTGTTGTATTGCTTCTGGTTGTTCTTTAGCCCATTCGTGAAATGCATCATCACCACGTATATCCTCAAAGTCAGGATGCCTCTCTCTTAACATTGTCTCAGCTTCACGCTTTAAAATATCAGCTTCACGTTCTTGCAATGCTGATAGCTGCTGTCGCAATGTTTCAGTTTGAGTTTCACTTTGCAAATGTGCTACAGTCTCAACTGTTTCATACAAGTCTGGATTTTTTGCTTTAAACTCCTCAAGTTCTTCCAAAGTCTTTGGAGCTTGATATGCAGGAGCATTTTCAGTTGCCTCTGCTACTAGCTCTTGTTCTCTTTGTTTAAACTCAGAAATTTTACTATCGTAATGTTTCTTTAGATCGTCATACCTTTTCTTATAATTAACATCTTTAGAACTTTTAGCAGGGGGCTTTTCTGTTTCTTCTTCAGAAGGCGTAGCCTGTTGTTCAGGAGATGGTGCATAAAACAAACCATCAGCACTTTCCGTTCTTGGTCTATCAGGAGTGTGCCATGATTTCTTTGCATTATAAGGATTAGGTGCTTTTTCCTCCACAGGATTAGTTTGTACTTCAGTCATTATACTTCCTCCACGGGGCTTGTAAGTTTTAAAAGGTAGCCATTACAATGAATTATTTGTACGGATAATTCACAATGGTGCTTTTACTTCAAGGTAGCCGTTATCGTTGTCGAATATTAAGACTAGGCATCTGATTAGCAGTCATCATTACTTTATTCATGTTGTCTTCTATATCAGTGTCTTCGTCTTTTCTCATTAAACCACCATCATAAGCACGTTCAGCTTCGTCCATCATTGTCTGAAGTCTGTCTGCGCCTATTTGATCAGTGGCTTTTCTAGTCATCACAAATTCACCGTCAGATAATCTGGCAGGTATTGAATCTGAGACTCCTGTTCCCGGTCCTGCAACTTCGCCAGAACCAGTAAACTCAGAAGCCGTATCTACAACTTTGTCAAAAATCATACTAAGTTGAGGATCGCCTTCTAAAGCATTCATTAAATACATTTGTTCTTCTTGATCTAAAGCTTCATTCATTACATAAGCTATATATTCATCTTCCATTTGTTCATCTGGAAGTTGTGAAGCTTGTGCTGCTGCCATTTCTTCTGGCGGTATATTAGGATAAGTATCTACTGGAACTTCACCACCCTCTTGAAATACACCACGCCCTTTAAGGACATCAGCTTGTGTTACTTTCCCATCACCAGTTAAGTCTGGTAGTTTGCCGCCTTCTGCATACATTTCTCTTTCAGGTGGTACTAGCATTACATTACTCATTTTTTTCTTACGTTGTCTATTGCGCCTAGAATTTTTAGCCATAATTATTTACCGTGAGATTTCTGCACTTCAAAAGAAGCATTTAAAGTAGCTCCTTTATGGGGGACAAACTTACCAGTATGTTTCATTAGCTTATAGCCACCATTCTTTTGTTTCATCCAATGATGACCTGCAGGAGCTTTAACTTTCATATTATGCTTTCCTATAGCTTCTAGTTTTCTTAGCTACTTTTCTAGGCTGTTTAGAATGCTGCTTACCTTTTTTAGTATCTTCTCTTTTCTTTCTTGTTGTAGCAGCATACTCACTACTAGATAATGATGCTATTGCTTTTTCTGGTAAATATCTTTCACCAGTTTTAGCACTAGGTTTACCAGACTTAGTACGCCACTTTTGTTTTGTCCAAGACTTCAGACTTTTTTGTGATTTTTTTAATGCCATAATTAATTAGGCTTAGTAACTTCGCCACCCATTGAATACTTCATCTTGCCACCACCCATCATTTTCTTGTAACCTTTTTTTATTTTTTTGTCAGCAGCCATTTTACCACCCATCATTTTCTTTTCTTTAGGTCTACCTTTTTGTGATCCGTATGTTCCTTTTCCCATTGGCATAATAACTTCTCCTATTTGTAACCGCCACCTGCAGCTTTATATTGTTTTGCTAACATCTGTGCTTTACGTGCAGACCATTGACCTGCATTACCTCCTGAACTACCTGCTTTTATTTTATTAAAAAGATTCTTACGCATAGTAGGTTTAGTATAATTACCTGCTTCATTTACTCTTGACTTTTTCTTTTTTGTCGTTGCCACAAGGCCACCCCTCTACTATCCATTCATTATACGATAAAAATTTTTTCTGGGGGTAAGACCAAAACTTACCTTCCCATTCAGGTTTCTCGTTTTTTAGCTTCTTCAACTTCATCCTTCAACCGCTCTAGGCGTTCCAGAGAATTGATCCTCCCCTGACTGCGGAACATTTCCTGTTCCGATGTTGCCCCCACCAGTACCTGTATCTCCAAGATCCGTAGGTTGTTGAGATGCTCCTGCAACGCCTCCCATGCTTCCCTGTTGCTCGTTAGGAGTGAGAGGCGTTTCGCCAGTTGTTTGTCCAACATTATTTTGCATTCCTATGATTTGAGCCATAATAGCTGCTTCTTCTGGATCGTTAAGTATTTCATCAGGATCAAGATCAAGCGAGTATGCAAGCTCTCCAATGAGTTTATTAATTTTGACAAACGGAGCAATAGCAGGATTCTGAATACTTTGAAGAAACGTAGTCAGTCTTTGACTTCTTACTTCCTTCTGCATCAAACTTGCTGTGCCAGTAGCTCTAACTTCTAAGTCTCCTTCTACACCTAAATCACTTTCTAAGAACTGCATATTCCATTGGAAGTATGCTTCACCTAAAGGTCTTAAAAGAAAGTCATCAAGATTCTTAATAACTGTTTTTATATTTAATGAAGCAGCACCTAGCAACATTGACATACCTGATGCTGTTCTTGTCATGCTTTGAACGCCAGTTTGACCATGTGAGTAACTAGGTATACCTGTCTGCTCATCTGCTAACTGTCTAAACTTATCAAACATCATCATGTTTTCTGTTGAAGTATTAGGAAACTTTAAACCATTAATAGCTGTTCCCGGAACTCCTGCTTGTCTACGGAATACTTTTCCCGGATAGATGTCCATACTTTGACCACCTACAAGCGCAGTCTCATCTACGTCAAACACTAACGAACCTGATAGTGCTAGATTATCTATTGCCATACGTGCATGACCATTCATAATCTTTTGAGAGTCATCCATGTTTTCAGCTACACCTATACCAAAAAAGCTGTATGGATTTTTTTCATATGCAAAAGAATGATAAGGTAATCTGTGTGGTGTGAATGGATTTACTACTGCGCGTAATACTTTGCCATTTGAAACCCACGCATTTATTTGGACTTCATCTAAGTCATCTACGTTATCATCTAGTTCCATGCCAATTTCTCTAGCATACTCAGCATCCATAATGCCCCAGTACTCTAGCACTTCATACTTAGCTGAACTTATATCCGACATTCTATTATCGTCTTTTAGTTCATACTCATAATCTTTTTCTTCGTAGCTTGGTCCCATTTCTAAACAAGCTCTTATTTGATCTTTATCAAAGTAAGGAAGTTTAGATAAGCTTCTAAATTGTGAACGATTTAGTTTGTGTCTATGTACAACATACTCACACTCTTCCATTGTTGTAGCATTAGGATCTGGAAAGAAATCCCATATACTTACAAACTCAATGCGTGGTACACGTACTTGCAATGGATCATATGTTCGCTCACCATCTTCTTTAGACCATCTATTTAAAGTTTTATTAAAATTAAATGGTCCTTTAACAATACCTGTTCCAAACAGTGCTGATTCAAATAATGCGTTTCTTATTTCACTAGAACCATTAGATTCTTCTATTTGATCATGTATTAGCTTTTCCATTCTCCTTGCTGCTTGTTGAGCAGGTTTCATTTCTGGAACTTGTGGATTAGCTGATGGTCCTACAGTTAAACTATCAGCAGCTTGTTTATCTAATGATGGTGCTACAGTTAGTGTTTCTCCTGCTTTTAAATCTCTACCATCTCCTTCATAGCCTACATCAAAAGGATTTTTTAATTCTGTAACATTATCATATCCACTAGTATCTGTACTAGTTTCAATCCCCGGAACAGGATTGTTAATATCTAAATGTGCAATTTCTGGTACACCTTCTGGTACTTTAGTTTCAGTAACACCTATAGGAAACTTGTTGCCCCCAAAGATAACATCTACTAGTTGACCAAAAGCTGCTAATACTTTTGTCTTAGTTACTTTTACAAAGACTCTTGATTTTTCTGATTCTCTAAATTTTACATTCTTAGGATACAGTCCACGATAATTGTGATAGGCTGTCATCCATCGACCTTCATCAGCATCTCTTGACATTTCAGCAGATGAAAATCTATCTTGAATTAATCCTGCAAGACGATTATTTAGTTCAGGCTCAAGGTTTAAAGACAAACCCTCTTCATCTTCTACCTTACCAAAGTAAATGCCATCAGCATTTTGTATTAAACTATTTTCTTCTTCAGCCATATTTAAACCTTATTAATAGCCAAAATCACTATCAGCGGGTGTGTAAGCCTGTTCCATATGAAGATTCCTTATTCTACTAAAGGTATCTTGTATTCTTGGTCTAGACATTATTAAATAACGCAGAGCATCATAAGCATGATCTGGCGCATGTGTATCCACATCTTCTGGATTAGAACGATCCAGAGGAATACTTTGTAGTTCACGTATCAGGTTAGGGCAAGTATTTAATATTTGCAATCGTGGCCTTCCGCTTTGTTGAACTTTTAAGTATTCGTGGATTTGTATTTTTCCTTGTATTCTATTCTTATCAGCCCTTCTTAGTTTATGTCCTGCTCTAACAAGTGACTCGCCTACTGTTGGACCTGTTGTTCCTGTCCTAGCCCATGCTGCTGTATCTAATACGCCTTGAACAGAGTATGGGTCACTCAATTCCATTTGCGTTATTCTTTCTCCTAGATCTACACCTGTCAAGCCTTTTTGATATAATTCTCTATAAATAATAAGAGTACCATCTGAGGGGTCTACTGCTCCCCATATACAAGAGCTTTCCGAAGCGTAACCATAGTCAATACCTTTTATACGTTCCCAAGAAATAGGTATCTCAAAAGGAGTTACAACATGTTTGTCTACTTCAAATTCAGTAAAGGCTGCGCCTTCATTAACATCCCAATTACCTTCTAACAACTGTCTTCGTTGTGTAGGAGGTAAAGCCTTTAGCATTTCTTCATATCGACCATCTTTAGCCAGATATGGATTATCATCTAGTCTAGCAGGAATAAACTTTCTAGTTAAGTTATCTTCCCCTACAAAAGATTCATTAGGAGGATATGGGTCTATGTATCTCTTTTTAACCCATGTTGCTCCTACGCCCCCCGGATTAGCTGTACAACGCATGTACGGTACAATCTCAGGGTCGGTCGTTCTTAGGCGAGAAGCGAGATAATTCCATCCAAACTCAGTGGGTAAGTGAGTGATCTCGTCAAAGCCAATCCAAGAATAGGCTTGTCCTTGATACCGATATACATCAGCATCTCGCTCTAAGAAGCCGAACTCTACTTTGGCTCCGCTAGGGAAGTTCCAAAGTTTTTCTACTTCTTTGTACTTGCACCCCGGAAATGCTTTGGGGTATAGTTCTCTACTTTTATCTATAAGTTCTCTTAGCTCTGGCATTGAACGCCTAAGTATTAACGCTCTGTGTGCTGATCTATGTGCAAAGCGTAAAGGATCTATTAGCATTGCATAAGACTTACCACCACCTGCTGCACCACCATAAAGAACATCTTTCTCTGGTGCTGCTAAGAAGTCTGTCTGTGGTCCATTGTTAGGCTTAAAGATAACATTATTATTGACTTCTTCTTTTAAAGCTTTTGGAACTTGATCTAGTACATCTTCAGTAACAACTTTATTAGTCGTCTTTTTATCTAATTTATTTAATGTTTCTTTAGATGCGTTTAATGAATTTCTTTTTGCATCTAATCTTTGTTTGAGTCTGGTGGCACTTTTTTCTTTGCTACGAACTGCTCGTTTAGCACGAAGCTTCGTTTTAGTTTCTGAGTGGTAGTTATATCCTCTACCTTTTGCACCTTTTGGTCGTCCTGTTTTCTTACGGGGCGTACCATCTTTCTTGAGAACGAAGTTATTATTCTCATCAGTTAGATAATTCTCCGGGTTCTTTTTCCAATCTTCCATTCGCTATAATTTTCTTTAGCCCTGTGTGGCTTAAAGATCTCCCAGTTTCAGTTTGTAACCAAAGACTTCCTTCACGTAAAGATAGTACTTCATCTTGTACTAACTTAGCAATGTTTTTTAAAGATTCTAACTCACTCTCTATAGGCTTTAAAGTTTTATTATCTTGTGCTAACTCATATCCAAATGGAATGGTGCTACTCGATCTCCGCTTTTGCATCTATAATAATCTCTTCTTTGGCAGGGAGTATAAACAATCCTCCTTCTAATTTATGATTAACATCTATCCTTTCCTGTTTACCTAGTCCTGTCCTATCGAGGATAGTCTGGGCAGCTTGTAAACGCATGTTAGCTTGAGGAACTGGACTATTAGACTCCATTATATCCACAAGTTTCATAGCTGCTTTAGGCGCGGATTGCGCGAGTATGTTTGAGGCTAAGTCTATAATCTCGTTCTTGAGTGCGTGTACGACTTGCCAGTGTCCATTCTCGGAATAACCTGCTAACCTAGCTGCTTCTTTAGGATCACCTCCTGTTTGTACAAGATGGTCTAAGAAAGTCTGCTGTTTAGTTGTTAATTCTTTTTTCATAATATACAATATTATACAGTTATTTTTCCGATTTGTCAAGCTCTTTCTGCGGTAATAACGATAATACTTGACAAAACGTTCATTTAGGTGTATAATCTATATAACCCACCCGGGTTCACTACATCCCCATAGCCCCCTCAAATCCTTAAAGGGTCCAGTTACGCTGTCCCCCTTCCTCTGAAGACCTTTAAAGACTTTAAAGTTCCGCGACTAACTGGTTAACACTCTAGAACCCTTTAAAATGTAGACCAACTATAATATACCCTAGTGGGGGGTAGTGGCCTCCTGCGTACCCCTTACAACTCTGGAGGTCATTGAATACTATCTAGACATTTAAAGTAGACCTATATAGAACTCTGTAAGGAACTTATGCTTTAAAGACTCCAGAGACTTTAAAGTTCCAGAGATTGACATCAGGTTTACAGAGAATTCTAGAGACTCTTGAGTCTATTAAGTAACAATTAAGCTACAAAGAACTTTAAAGAATTCAACAACATAATATATTAAATAGTTATTATATATATATTAAAAAGAGCTTATAAATTTCTAAGCATAAGTGACTAAATCCCCATTGTTATACACAGGGATTCTTCAGAGAATTTTATAATCTAAGCAGGGCGTTAGGCTCCTTAAACTCCAGAAACATAACATCTTTCTTTAGCTTAAATGGGTTCCGCGCTGAAGTAGCATTGTATAACAGCTACAACATCCATCCCCGAATGTGTCTAAGTAAGTCGATCATGTTATCTAATAATGATCACTCAAGCCTCTATAGTCATAAGCGTACTCCTTACCCGGCTGTGTATGGTTATGACATCCTTTTAAGTTAATTGTCGTAAATGAAAAGTCCCAAACTTTGTGAGGAACTTTAATTTCCTTATAACATTAACTTAAAAGGATATAACCATGAACACACAGCCAAATAAGCAGTACATGACTATAGAAACTTTTGTTAAGAAATCATTATTAGATAACAAGCTAGACCAGAAAGACTCTGAAGACTCAGCAGTCTTCAACGGTTGGGGATGGATTAACTGCGTAGCTTACAATGCTACTTCAACACTCCTTGAGGAGAATCCAACGATTCAACGAAAATATACTGGAAGAATATACAGCAGATTGCGAGGTACTATAATTGGAAAGGTTTCCAAAGATAACACAATCTCCGGTAAAGCATTCTTCCAGATATTTTCTAATCCGAAGAAGATAAAAGGTAACAAAGTAAAGCTAAAGAAAGAAGTCATGGACAGTTTCTGGAGTTACGGCAAAGGCCTAACGCTTCAAGAGCTTACCAAGTAAGCTTCTCACTACAAAGAATCCCTGCTTTTTAAGTGGGGATTTTTTTTATTTATAGAAATTTATATTATAAAAGGTTATTAAAAATAAAAACTATTTTGTTGTTACATCTGCAGCGCATAAAAAACCTTTCGTCCCTTTGTGAGAAAGATTTTTTATTTTAAGGAGCAGAACAACAAAATAGTTTTTCTTTTACATTTAAAAATACGACAGCGAACAACGGAGGGCTTGGCAAATTATAAAATTTTATAAGGTAATACCATTTGGGCTACAGATGACCGTGATTTTATTTTGTTTTGTGTTATGCTTTGTGTTAATATTAAACTATCTAAGGAGATGCTATGGACTTACAAACTAAGCGAGATAAAGATAAAGCTTTAACTATCAATGGTGTATGTCATTTGATGGCTAATAAAAGTAAAGTATTAAATACTAAACAATATAAACCTGAGTTGACCGCGATTGATGTTAACTCTCAAATTACTGAGTTCTTTAAATCAGGAGGTAAAGTACAAGAAGTTACTTCAGAGACTAGAAGTATGCCTGAGTGGACTTGGTGGCAAGATACTTACCCAAAGAATTACAACAGGAGATAGCTATGATAGATGAACTTCAATTAAATCATCAAGATAGGTTAGTTAACTTAGAAATACGTTTAATTCGCCAACAGTTTCAAGAGTTTGTAGATATGAAACAAGAAGGTTTAATTCCTGAAGATAAAACTTTTGATGAATGGGCTAGACGAACTTTAATGGAGAGATAACTATGGAAGATTCTAATGCAATTGAGAAAACAATTTTAGTTAAGAAAGTCTATTGGAATAATAGACTAGATAAATTTAAACCTGTCAATATGTATGCTCATCGGATACTTAAAATATTGGGTGACAATAGAACTCATTTTACTATTGAGAATGTCCAGAAATTACAAGCGACAGATTTTAAAGTAGACTTTATTAAGGAAGGATTATATGACTAAAGTTATAGATAATCTTACATTCAAAAAACATAAAGAACAATTAACTGCGCCCAAAGTAGGAGATACATTCTGCATAGATATTAATATTAAAAATGGGCATCGTTTTTATAATGTTAATGTAGGTAGAAAATGGATGTATTTCAGAGAGTTATATGCCTGTGGAGTTATAAAGAAAACAGTAACAGAGGGCAAAAGACTTTTAAATAATAAGTACTGGGAGTGTGCTAAATGGGATGCTTTTAGTAAATATTGTACTTTAAAAGCAGGTGATAAAAGAAAGAAAAGTTTACCTAAAAACTGGAAAGGAGAATACTAATATGGAAAATTTAGATCACGAAACTTTAATTAAACTAATGGAGGAAATGTAATATGTTAATATTTGATTACCCAACTAAGAAAGAATTAAAAACTATGATCGGGGAACGCTTAAATTACAGAGAAACTTCTTTGTTTGGCGATGAATATAAACCTACAGGTAAGTTAATAGGTTGTAATAGACCTCACTTAACAGGGCATAAAAGAGAATTTTTTGCTGAAGTAACAATGCATGATGGTTTTATAACTGCAGTTAATTAAAGGAGAATGATAATGAGTAATGTTATTGATATAAAAAGTGTTAAGAAAAAAGATGAAGAGTTAAGTCCAGAAGATGCTGAAGCAATAGTAAAAAAATTTATTGTTGAAGTAGGCGACAATATAGATCTTATATCTACAGCTTTAGATTCTATGGAGACTCATCAAATGTCAGGTGCAGTAGCAATGCATTTATTAATACAAGAAGCCTGTAAAAAATTAGATGGTTGTACAATGGAACAGATTGAAGAAGGTGCTAATTATTATAGGAGAGGATTAGGAGTTATTAATACACACTAGGAGATTGTTATGTCTAAAGTTTTATATAAAACTGCAATAAATATAGTACCTAGACCTTACAAATATAAAGATGTTACATCAGCTAATGCTAGTATTAAATGCCAAGATGATACTTATTATAGTTGTAGGATTATTACTATGAATGTTAATAATAAAGATATTTATTATGTAGATGTAATAGAAAAACATACAGGAAACTTTGCAGGTTATTTAGGAGAAGCTTATGTCTGATAATAAATGTCATAAATGTAAGATAACAACAGCAGTAGTGACTACTAATAATTACGAAGTTAAGTGGTGTGCTAATTGTTATACTCAATATTTGACAGCTAATTTAATTAAAGAGAGAACAAGATATGTTCAAAACACATAGCCCAAAAATAAAAGCTTTTGCTCAACGCAATCCAGATAATTTATTTTTAGTTATTATGATGGTTGTGTTAAGCATACAACAGAAGTGGTCTTTAGTAGGCGATATGTTACTAGACATGAACAAGAATCAAAAAAATTCTAAGTTTATTTGGGGTAATAAAAGATCTACTTATAACTACATGGTAAAGCATCAGCACTTTATCTTTGGACAAATGATGGCAGTCTTAAATTCTGTGCATCTAACTTCTTATGAAAAAGCCTACTCACTTATGAAGATATTTTTAAGAATAGATGGCTTGGGATTAGCTAAAGCAGGGTTCGTATGTCAACTTACTGCAGGATTAGTAGGTTGCATGGATGTTCATAATATAAAAACTTATAACATCAAACCTAACTCACTGGTATTAAACAAGAAGTTAACTAGTGAGAAAGGTATATTAAGTAACAACAATAAAATAAAGCAGTACATTACAATCTGTCAAGATTACGGTACAGAAAATCTGTGGAACTCATGGTGTTCAATGATAGCAGCCTCATATCCTAAAGATTTTATTGACAGTAATCATGTATCAGAAGTTCACTACACTTACTTAACTGGAGAGTTTACTAATGACCTTTGAAACTAGGAGCAATACTATGCAAAATGTAACAGACATGTTCGCTAACAATCTTAATCATCTTGATTATGGAAGTGCTGATTTTGAGGTAGAAATGAAACCTCTAATGTTCACATCTGATACTTCATTTGGTGTTAAATTAAATGAAGTTAAGAAGAGAGCAATAGTAAGAACAGATACTTCACAATGTCTTGGAGTTGTTGGACCTAATTATAATCCAGTAACTCACAAAGAAATGATAAACAATCAACGCGCTATTATTTCTCGGAGTGATCTTAATATCAGAGGTATTGAAGAAGATATTATTACAAACCCAAACGGTGCTAAATGTTTTGTTAAACACACTTTACCTAACCAAACTATTAAAACTCCAGAAGGTGACACAGCGTCCTTAACTTTTTTAAGTACCAATAGCTTTGATGGTTCCTTTAGTTTCATACTTTCCGTAGGAGCTAGGCAGTCTGCTTGTATGAATGGACAAATCTTTACTAGTGATTCTTCAACATTATATAAATCTAGACACACTAGAAGTTTAGACATTGAAAAGGGTGCTAGGATTATTACTTCAGGAATGGAAGTGATGACTCAACAACAAGAACTATGGGACGTTTGGTATAATACTCCTGTTGATTACGATATGATTGCCAATATCTTTGCGAATACTTTAGGTTTAGATGTTCTTGATCTGGACACCACCCCTTATAATAAAAACTGGCAGTTTCTCTGGGATATATACAATAATAGATATTGTCATTCCATGAATAATAATCTTTGGGCAGTCTACAATGCCTTGACTCACTGGGCTACTCATGCTCCTTCTCAAAGAAAAACATCTAGTATGCTAAATGTTACTAAGCTTAGAACAGCACAGGTAACTAAAGTTATATCAGATCCTGAAGTATTCTATCGTCAAAAATTGGTGGCATAGTTATGCATAATAACTTTTGGTTCTTTATTTACAAAGTATTCGGGGCTATAGTAATTACTATAGCTTCGTTTATTTTACTAGGCTTGGTGAATGTTTCACTTGGTTATATAATAACTTGGATGTAGGAGGACATATGAGATTTCAAAGTCACGGTAAAGGAACCAATGTTTTTATAACTGATGCTTACTACTGGGATTGTGAATGTGAATTTGATTACATTCATCACATTAGTGATGTTGAAAATTGCATCGAATGTGGTGCTGATCCTAACGATCAACCTAATTCAAGAGTACTTGAAATTGTCAAAGCTTTTGATCCATTTGAAAGAGCGGAACATGAATCTTTACTTCAGAAGGAAGAAGAATATGAATCG
>Ga0181379_1000790_pt1 | contig 15258 bp, 16 predicted proteins | sample 2SPOviralmetaG_FD_130115 | JGI IMG/M metagenome (GOLD analysis project Ga0181379, IMG submission 130115) | Marine viral communities from the oligotrophic San Pedro Time Series (SPOT) site, San Pedro Channel, CA, USA - 2 SPOT_SRF_2009-07-10 | ecosystem: Environmental > Aquatic > Marine > Strait... | reverse complement strand
TATATCTCGATTATCTATCTTAACTTCGGTTGCTTCTGAATATACTGTGACATTATCATACTCACGCAAAAGAAGATCAACGGCATTGACCTCATTAGTATTTTTATAATATGCAGTATGATTACCAACGATAGTATGAACACGAATACCCATGTCCTGCAATCTATCGTAGTAGTTATTCTTTGCCCATGCTAGTGCAGAGAAGTCAATACCTTTACGACTATCAAAAGTATCTCCCATATCAATCACTACCTTGATATTGTTCTCTTCCAAATATGGAAAGAAAATATCATTATAAAACTTTAGAAAGTAGTCGTGAAATAACTTAGAGTTTTTACGAGCACCAAAGTGTTGATCGGTAATGATTGCAACTTTCATTAATTACGGAGTTTGGAATGCACTGCATCTTTGATACTATTATACTCTGAGTAGTTGGATCCGTCAAGGGTGTTGTTGTCGTCAAATACTTCACTGTAACCAGATCTTTCAATAATTTTATTTTTTATATCTAACTGACGTTTTTCTCTTTGAATTCTACGTAAGAATGCATAGTAAATAATTTGTGTGAAGTATGCAAAAGGATTACCTCGATCAGGATCAAAATTGTCAATATACTGAACGCAGTTCTCAATCCCGTCAGAGATCATGTCCTCTTTGAACATGTAATTAATAAAATTTGGTTTGAATGATAAATGATTTGCAATCTTTAAAAAACATTCTCCAATGTATCTGGGGATGGGAGGTTTAGTATCCCACTTTCTTGTTCTCTCGGATTTATCTTGTTCAGAAAGGATCTTACCAAATTTTTTTCTGTAAGACACTTCAACTTGAGTTCTATGATCTATTAGAGCAGCAAGAAATTCTTTATTATTTACATAATGCTCCGACCTTTTTCTTTTGGTCATAAAAGTTCCTATCATTATTTTATCTAATTATATGTATAAATTATATCACCTTTGTGAAGACTTGACAAGTTCTCAAAAACAAGTAGAATTACCTTTGTTAGGGTTGATAAGTACTCTAATAGCTATTAGATACTAATCATGTAAATCCATATTTAATTTAAATATTTTTTCTAGAAGTTCTTTAGCATCATTTATATTAGTAACGTATCCCATATTTTTACTGATCTTAGACTCATTTTTACTAGATTTTTCTGACTGCCTCATATAACTTTGATAAGTTAATATCATTTCTATATCAGATGATTCTGATAAAGTAAGTATATCTTTTATATCAACAATAAACATATCTTCAGAAGTTGTTTTCAACCAAGGTTCTATTTTATATCCTACTGTTCCTATTTTACCCTTTATTTCATTAATAACTACAGGATTAGAGATAATTAATATTGTCCGTTCATACTCTTCAGAAGCAGCTACTTTTGCAAATATTTCTTCCCCTGATTTAAATTTTACTGTTGCGTAGAAATCATCTTCTATCATTTTTCCTTTATTTGTATTGTAATTATTTCATAATTAAATCTTTCTTCATTATAAATTTTTATTCTTTCAATAAAATGATTTAAAGTATAATTTTTTCTTGATATTGTTGAACAATCATCAGCAATGTCATAAAGAGTTGCTTTAGTTTTACCTTTTCCTTTCCTCAAAACTCTACCAATACTTTGCAAATTTCTAACTCTAGATTTAGATGGAGAAGCAAATATTACATTATGAAGATTTTTTATATTAATCCCTGTTGAAAAAGTTCCATAAGAAGCAACAATGATTGCATCATCTTCTCTTTCAGTAATTTCTCTAACTAATTCTCTTTGTTCAGCATCAACACCACCATGTATAAAAAATACTTTACGATCAATTCGCTTGTTTTTATTTATTAGATCATACAATACTTGACCATGTGTCTCTACTCTTGCAAAAAGAACAAGAGAATTTCCTTTTAAGTCTAGGGTTAAATTTGTTATGAATTTATTTCGTTGTTTGTGATTGATTAAATATTGTATCTCATCCTCATAAACTTCAAATTTTTGAGATGGGTGCTTCAGTAATAAACATTGTATATCAAGTTGAGAGAGATGACCTTGACGCATTAATTCTTCGGTTCTTGTCACTTTATATGATGGACCAAATAGACCCTCTAAGACCCACTTATGAGTCTGTGTGCCGTCTAAAGTGCCAGTGAATCCAAATCTATACTTTGCATGATGAAGCTTAGTCATGATGTTGATTAATGACTTTGACTTGAATAGATGTGCTTCATCTCCTATAATGCAATCATAGTCTTCGAAGAAAGAACGATCTAGTTTGTATACAGATTGCCATGTTGTGATTGTTACTGGAGCATTATTACTTTTTTCCTTACCAGAATATATACGGTGGCAATATGACCCAGCATTCCAACCATAATCCAAAAAATCCTTGTACATCTGTTCTACAAGAGATGTCGTTGGAACAACTAGAAGAATTTTTTCACCTTTATCCACATAATATCTTACTAGGGAATAAATCATCAATGATTTGCCGCTGGCAGTGGGGCTTATCAATAGCTTTCTATTATGCTTTAGGGCACCATATACTCCCTCAATCTGATATTTTCTGGGAGTATGAGCACAAATGGAATTCATGTAATCCTTAACACCTTCTAAGGAAATATGATCATTCTCTTCATATGGAGTGCCATAAAATTTATTATGTTCAAATTTATAACTATAATTGTAGTTCTTGCAGAACTGGATAATCTTATCTAATAGTCCAACATAGATCTGTTTAGATCTCATATCGTAAAGGTGAATCTCTCCATTCCAGTTCCTTCCACGATACTGTGGCATAAATTTTGCATTAGGAACCTCAAACTTAAAGTGATCTTTAAGCTCATATTCTATATGAGGTTCTGTTTTAATTTTTAAAAATACTTCGTTTGATTTGGATATAACAAGATTGGCAGTCGTATCAATCACATAGACCCATTCATCTACGAATATTTATTCTATTTCATTAAACTTATATTCTAGCATCATTCTAAACAAATTATCTCTTAAAATCCACAGATGTTCTTGTTCTCCCCATGGTCTAGCAGGAGAACCTTCCCATGTTTCAATTCTTTTCAAAACACAATGATGCATTAAACGAATATCTTCTATTGTCAGATATACTGTATAATCAAATTGTGATTCTTCTTCCATTATCCTAACCCGGAGTTAAATCTCATGAATTCTATTGCGTTTTTAATTTGATAAGTTCTATTACTAATTTGTTTCAAAATACTTTCAATGTAAACAAGCATAGTATCATAGTAATCAATCTTCAGAGAAACTCCTGAGAGTTTCTGATCTGCATCAAGATACTTTTGCATAGTGTCTTTATCTCTGATTTTTTTGGGAAAAGGACTTTCAATGTAAACATCTGGATCGGCTTTACCACTAAAATACTCATATCTTTCATGTCTAATATTTTTTCTTTGCTGTTCTGCTTTCTTTCTCAGTAGGAAGATGGTATTATACATTCCAAAATACTTCGCATGGAGTGAGGGAATGTTTGTAGATTCTGTATGAAGATTGTCCATATCAATCTTTGAATCCTTTTCCCACATCTCTTGAAGTTTGTCAAGATCGATCATAAATTATTGCCTTCCAAATCTGTAATATTGTAAATAGTATACTTGAAAGATACGTCTGCTGTAAAGTATTCTTGATCAGTCTGGGTTGCGTCAAATGTCAATGTAGATAAGTCGTATGGAAATAAATCATTGAAGAAAATTTGGAATGATGGAAGCATATTATTATTTAAAACTTGAAGAGTTCCATCAGATCTTGTATTATCCCCACTTTCATTTAATATACCAAAAGTTTTAAAATTCTTTTCTAAATTTGAAAATTGATCCAATGATTCTGGATAACCCAATCCACGAATCCACTTTTGAATTTCCATATAGTTCTTAAGATCTTCATCAACTAAAAATCTTATAGTCAAGTCACCAAAATCAATTTTATCTCCAGGTATAGGAATATTTCTCAAGTATGTTGGTTGCTCTGCAATTCCTAAATTTATACTTGGTATATTTGCTTGATTACAAAAGAAAGCAACACCAGGACTTCTGTATAATGATAATTTAAATCCTGTTGGGGATAAGTAATTTCTATTCTCAATTTTATTTCCTTGCATAATTGATAAATTTTTAATTATTTATTTTAGTCATACCGTCAAACCAATTTTTGAAACTATATGGAGACCATTGACCATATAAAGTATTTTCAGATAATCCTCCATATAAATTTGGAATAATATCTTGCTTTGACATACTGTTGGAAAATTCCAAATACTGTTCAAATTGTGGATCATTAAAATTCATTTTAGCTGCATTTTTCCAAAATGAAGTATTGTACTTTGAACCAAAATTATAATGCCACAAAACAAAATTTTGAGTTTGTTTTATGTATTCATGAATGTCCTTAGAAATATCTTTATTATTAAAAATATAGTCCCAAGACATCTTTGCAATTTCTATATATGTCTGAGTAGAACTAGACTCTAAAGGTTCCAGAAAAAACAAACGATTTCCATTTAAAATAACTCTCCCATCAACAGGAGTTTTTGCAACATAATTCTCATAGTTTATATTTTTTTTAATCTCTATATCAAAAAGTTCCTTAAAGTTTCTTTCTGCCTGTTCTTTTTTTGTAATCTGATTATTGTAGCAATACCCAACACAGTAGTCATGAGATGGGGACTTTTCATGAGTTGGAATTACGAAAGTCCATCCATCTGGAGTGGCAATATGGCGACTCCAAAATTCTTTAGTAGTATCCCAATTTGGTTTTGCCAGAATTGAAGAATTTGTTGGATTTCTTAATTTTAAATAATTTGAAAAATCTTTTGGTTTTCCTCTACAATCAAAAATATAATCGGCATCAACATCATCAGTACTTAAAATGTCAGATTCCACAACATTAAATAAATTACTTTTTAATATGAGTTCTTGCATTTCCCATGGACAATAATGCATTGCCATTCTGTCTGACGGAAAAGGATGAAAGTGTTTATCATTTACCTTTCCCCATCCTTCATACAATATTCCACTTTTAAATGTTGCATGAATTGGATTATTGTACCAATTAAATCCTAATGCTGACCACAATAATCCTGGAGGATCTAAAACAGTTGCTTGTCCAACTTTTTCAGGTTGAGTTTTGGGATCGTATATAAGTTCTACTTCTAAGTCTTCAATATCTCTTCCATACCATCCAAAAAATAATGCTGTAAAACATCCAGCATTTCCAGCACCAACAACTGAAATTTTCATAATAAAGTCTTTTATATATTTATTTTCATAAAAAAAGACCTCCCGTGAGGGAGGTCTGAAAGGACAGTCGGGGGCAACCTGCCCCACAACAACCTCGATCACATGAGGTTTTTGACTGCAACACGTCTGTAGTAACGGTTTTGGTTGACGCGAAGAGCGCCTGCACCCTGGTTGGTTCCTTCTGCGAATGGGTTGGCGACCAGACCATAACGGGTCTTGAAGCCAATTTTTGGCTGGAAGGAGTTCTCTCCAACTGCACGAACCATCTGAAGAGGAACGTAAGGGCAGTAGAAGATGCCTGCATCATAGGGTGAAGTACCCTTGTAACCAACAACGTAGTACTGGTTTCCTGCAGATGCATTACCTGAAGTCAGGTTTGCAGCATAGGGGTCAATATAGACTCTATACTTACCTTGGAGAACACCAGCGAAGGTGTTGCCAGTGTCATCAACGTTAAGATTAGCGTTGAGTGCGGGGGTGTAGTCAAGCACACCAGCCATGGTCAATGCAGACGCAACGTCAGCAGAGCACATGATGATGTTGCCCTTTCCTCTACGAGTTCTTTGTGCGATTGCGTTCGCATCTCTCTCGATTTGGAAAAGAAGTCCTTTGAACTTCTCAACAGACCAACGACCATTGGAGTCGATGTCAAGGTCGAATACACCAGCAGTAGCGGTGTTAGAAACAGCACCCTGTTCAGCAACCTTATAGATGGTTCTGATGACTTCGCGGTTGATTTCAGCAAGAATCTCTGTGGAGAGAATGTTTGCAAGTTCCGCTTCAGCATTCAGACCATGGATTGCCTTAAGGTCTTGTGCAAGTTCTAAGCTGTACTCTGCCTTCAGAGCTCTTGACTTAGCGGTTACAGTAACTTTCTCGATACTGAATGCCATCTGATTGAAGGCATCATCACCAGAGGCGAGACCTTCAGCAGAATCTGTACGCAGACCTTGACCGACGTTATATCCGGTTGAGGATGCAGAACCAACAGGGTTCAGAACAGATGGATTAGTACCTGCTTGTGCAGTAGTACCCATACCAGCAACGCCATCGGAGAATCCGTTGGCATCATCGAGACCAGCAGGTTGACCGGAGAATCCAGTATCTGCTTCGTTGAACATTGCCTCTTCGCCAGACTGAGAGCCATAGCGTGAGCGCATTGCAAAGATCAGTCCAGTAGGACCAGACATTGGCTGAACGCCTGCGAGGTCATATGCGACCAAGTTTGGCATTGAGCGTCTGATCAAGGAGATCAGTACAGGGTCGAAACCTGCGGTAGGACCGCCAGCGGCGGATCCACCTTGGAATCCATCAGAACCAACTGCATTAGTTGGTGCTTCTGTAAGGAAAGAGCCAGAGTTGCTAAATGCTTGCTGCTCTTTCAGAAATTTTTCTTGGTTTTCTAACAGGACGGCGGTTACAGCTCTACGATGGGAGTCTTTAATTTGCTCGCATCCCTCATGATTGAGGAGAGGTGCCCACTTTTCCTGCAGATGTTCAGATTGGAACATTTGCTTTTACCTTTAATTGTTTTTTACGTTTGATTTAATATTAAATTCAGTTGTTGTTTCCACCAAATGAACCTAAAGTTCTCATGTAGGCGGCCATTGAATTTGAGTATGACTCAGATCCAGAGGAATCTACACCCTCAGATAGACTTTCGGATTTGGTAGATGAAGACTTTGCCTTAGAAGAGAAATATGACTCTCTAAGTGTCCCCAATTTTTCACGATATTCTTCTTCACTTTCAAACTCAATACTTTCGGCAAGTGAAGCGAGCTTCTCTTTCTGAGTCTGTGCAAGACCTTCAGAGATTTGATCTAAGATTCCATCAGCAACCGACTCTGCGAGACGCTTGTTAAGTGAAACATTTTTCTCAATCTGCTCGTTGAGTTTTGTTTCCATTTCATCAAGTTTTTCTACCATACTATCGAGTACATCATATTTTTCTTCAGGGATTGATACATAATGTTCTTCAAAAAGACCCTTCATTCCTGCAAGGAATGATTCGGTCATATCAGATTTAAGACCTTGATCGACTGCAAGTGAATTCTCTTCGAACCACTCATCAGCAACATACTCAAGATAAGAATCAACACGTTGAGCGAGTGACTCTTTTACAGTTTCAAATTCTACAGCAATTTTTTCTTTCTCTTCAGAAAGTAATTTAGAGAATTCTTCTGTAAGTCCTTTTTCAATAACAGCAACTTTAGAATTAATTGCTGCTTCAAAAATAGTTTTTGCTTTTTCTTGGAATTCTTCGGAGAGTTCTTCGCCTTGGAGAAGAGCATTTACATCCTCTTCCATATTATATTCTACAACTTCTTCAGATTCTGCAACCACTTCTTCTTCAGTAGTTTCCTCTTCAGAGACTACTTTTTCTTCAGTGGTTTCTTCTTCAGAGACTACCTTTTCGGAATCAACTTCTTCCTCTTCCTTCATGCCAGCTGGCATTGCATCAGATTTTCCTGCTGACTTATTGACAACATCCTTAACTTGCTTAAGGGTCCCACCTGGCTCTTTCAGTTTTGCTGAATCGTCATCGGGTCTGTAGTTGTCGGGGGTAGGTCCTCCAAGATCTTCAACCGAAGCTAGTTGAGTACCTGGATCAGACATTTTTTCCATTGCATCTGCTGCTTGTGCTCCAGCATTAACAGCAGTTTTGGATTGTGTAGTGCCTGCCTCCATTTCCTGTAAATTGTTGTCACTAGACATTTGTAACTCTCCGTTTTACCTGTATTAAAACTATATTTATTTATTAAATTAAAGATTTGAAAGAAAATCTGTAAAAAGATTGATTTTATTCTCTTCAAGTGCTCTTTGATCAACTAAAGTATTGATTCTATTAGCAGTTTTCTTTGCAAGTTGTTCGCGAAGGATTCCTCCCTCCCAAACCCACTCTTTCCCTTCCATAATTCCTGATACAAATGCATCAGGTGCAGAAGGATCTGCTACAATATCTGCAGCAGTTGCAAGCATAAAATCTTCTCCAACTTCCGAATATCCTTCTTTGGTTGGACGAAGTGAACCAATACCTCTGGAAGAAACACCTAGACATACACCTTCTTTAAGAAGAGACTCGGCAATTTTACCCATTGGTGTTGACAAGATTTGTGCTTTACCAATGAAGTCATTTCCCTTCTGCTCAAGAGAAACGATTTTATGAGAAACACGATCAAGGTTAATAGTTGGACCATCTGGATGGCCAAGTTCACCTAAAGCACGACCTTTTGAAATGTGCTCAGTAGTATACCTTTTTACCTCACGTTCCATTACGTTACGGCGATATACTCTGCCGTTACGATTTTGTTGTTCGGTTTGAAGGAAAGGACCTTGAATGTATAAAAGTTTTTTACCGTTTTTCATTTCGGTAATAACTTCAACCTGTTCTATTTCTTCTCTGATTAGTTTCATTAGTTTACTATTCCTACTCTTGATACTTTAATAGTTGCACTGCCAACATAATAAATGTAATCTTGAGGTCTCTTCTCTATAATTTCAATTGTTCCAGACTTCAAAGTAACTGAACCAATTCCAGAATAATTTGAATCTGTTACAAACAATGTTGCGTCAGCGCCAGAGTCATTATAAATCCTTACTGCTCTAGCATTATCAACAGTACTTGAGTTTCCAATACCGGCAGTAAGTGCAGATTCATTAGCAGAGACTAATATTCTAGACATTTGTTAAAGGACTATATTTGTTTATTTATACTTAATTATTTTCATCGACTTCATCGACTTCATCAGAACCGTTTTCGCCAAACATTGAATTTGCTACAATTGGTCTAGCAATATCAACTCTTTCTGCCGATTTTGCGAATAAAATTTCTTTAATTTTATCACTAATCTGAGAAGGTGAATCGTCAGTTGAAATCATATTTAAAAGTTCTTCCATTTAATTAATTCAATTAGTAACTGTTTTTATTTATATTTCTCCTCCTGCAGGAATTTCTGGTGCTTCAGTTGGAGACCCATCAATATCTGGTTCCATTATTGGATTTCCTAAATCTGTAGGTTCTCCTGTTTCTATAGGCAATCCTGTTGCTGGATCAATAGATGCAGGGTCAGGAATAATTCCAGATTTAATTTCTTTTTCTATTAACATATCTTGCTCAACAATTTCCATATCAGTTTGGCGTAAAATTTTACGTCTGATATAGTCTTGTGAGTAATATTTGCCAACATATGGTTCTGCGGTTTGAACAAGAGAAAGTCTCTCATTCATCAATTCTGCTTCTTTTAATTCTGAGAAATGATTATCATAGAGGAAGTCATATTGGATATGCTCACTCATTTTATCCCAATCTTCGGGAGTAATAATGTTTTTTAGAATTAACTGAGTTCTTAACATGTCATTGAACATATTAGAGAACCTTTTTCTCAAACGTCCGACAAACTTAGTAAATTTTAATTCATCTCTGAGAATTTCGGAAGATCTACCCAAATTAAATCCACTATCTCCATCCATTCTACTCGACGGAACATTAAGGGACCTGAAAAGTTTTTTCTTAAAGTACTCAATATCCGTGATCTCTCCAAGGTTTTGACCTCCTGGAAGAGTAGTAATTTCAGTTCCACGTCCCCCCTCTCTTCTGGGCAACCAGAAATCCTCAAGCATAGACATGTATTTTTTGTCATCACGAATCTCTCCAGTATTTGCATCATACACAAGTTTGTTACGATATCTCATCATAACATCACGCAGATATTGTTCTGCTTTTTGTTTGGGAAGATTGCCTACATCAATATAGAAAATTCTACGTTCTGGTGCTCTTGAAAGTCTATAGATTACAAGACTATCCTCAATCATTCTAAGTTGATTGAGAGACTTAATTGCTTTATGTAGATATGAAAGAGTATTTCCCTTGTTTCTATCTACAAGTCCAGAAGTGCAGTATGTAACAGAATCTTTTGAAATTTTAATGCCTTGACTTGCTCCAGTCTGCATTGGATTTCCAGTAGGATAAACCGACTTTGGATTGTATATGTAATACTCTTCAATTTCTGGAAAGTCATAATCCATAGGATTATCACTCTTTAGTTTTGATACTGCAGAACCATCATTTGGCTTTTTCTTCTGCTGCCTAACATGACGCATTTTCATTGCATCAATATATCTCAGTTCTTTAATTCCTTCATGTGGTTGTTTAAGATCAATAATTTTATGATAATAAAGTCTTCCATCAATGTACCAATTTCTATATATTTCGTGTGCTTTTTTATTAAAATCTAGTAAATCTAAAATATGTTGGAATTCCTGCCTAATATTTTTCTTGATCCCATCACTTGCATTTAGTTTTGAAAGTTCAATTTCAACAGGAGTATCATTTGAATCTGAAACAATAGCTTCATTTACAATATCTTCTATTGCACTATCACACTCTGGATGTAGAGCCATCTCACGATATCTTTTAATTAAATCAAATTCGGTTCTATAAACTCCTTCAATATCCACATATGAACCAAAAAATCCACTACTCATATAGTGGTCAACCCCGTCCTCATTGTTAGGAGGAACGGGGGAAACTACTGATGGTGATTGCGGTTCGTTGTCCTCAATAGAGAACCCAAACAGTTTTGCCATTATAAATTAACTGTAATTTATACTATTTATCAACTAATTTGTGAACCTGTTTGGTCACTAGTACCAGTTGGGTCTTGACCTACAGCAATATTATTTACTGCAAACTCTACCGTATATTCTTCAATGGTGTCTGAAGAATCATATGAAAGTTCAATAGAACTGATATTGACTGGAAAAACATCAAAGAAAGTATATACTCTCAATGGTAATAATGAGGAACCACCTTCCGAAGAAGAATTTGATTCACTATTTCTTCCATTAGCACCACCTCTACCAAGTTGAGAGACAAAAGCATTTGTCATATATGATTGAGGGTTGGTTGCTCCAGTGTTATTATCTAGTTTAGTGATGCCATTCATCCAATATTCCATTGCAGTTCTAATGATGAAGTTTTCATCATTAATAATGGTCACGGTCCAGTTTTCAACAGTTCTGTCTCCAGCAACTTTGAAAACTCTTCCTCTAAATGGAACATCAATTGAAGCAACATTTGATGCTGGAAGTTGAGCTGCTTTACATAAGAAGTTGAAACTTTCTTGTTCCTCTCCTGCAGCACTTCCCCAATTTGCACCAGCTGCAGTAGCAGCAGCTGGAAGAGCAGGGATAGAAACTTCAAATAAATTGGGGCGAGCACCTCCCCCAATTAAATTTGATTTGAAATTTGAAATTGTACGTAAAGTTGACATTGGTGTAATCCTCCTTTTTTATTTTATTAATAATTAAGCTCTACCTACAACTTCCTCAAAACTGACGCCAGTTCTAGTGGCAACAAATGTGAGGGTTACGTAGTTGATAGATTTAGCAGGCTTCAGGAAGATGTCTGCTCTAAACTCATTATTGTCAATAACGTCTGGAGTGTTATTGGTTGAATCGCAAACAATCAGGAATCCATACAAACCTCTCTTTGCTTCAACATCACGTAAATATGGTTCAACAATGTTTCTGAAGTTTGCTCTAGTTAATTCATCATTAATTTCAAATAGTTGAGCATCTGCTGCTTTTTGCAGTGCTTGTTCAATAGTAAGGAACAATCTACGAACATTGATTCTATCAAAAGCAGATTGATATGCAAGTGCAGTCTTATCGCCAAATAGGATAGTTCCTGTTCCAGATTGTGTAATAAAGGAGTTAATTCTCTTGGGGTAGAGACGATCCCTTTGTGCTTTGGATGGGTTGTACGCTAATTTAACGGAATTGTTGATCACACCACGTTGCTGTCCGGCAGGTGAGAACCATGGGAAAGTTGTGATGCTAGTACGTGTCATAAGTCCAGCAACATCTGCATTTGTTGGGATGTATCTGAATACATTATTAAATCTATCATAAGTGTACTTGTATCCACTATCAAATACTGCATAAGATGATGAAGCAAGGGGACTAAAGAAATTAATCAAATTGCCAGTCTGAGTATCAGTATTTGATACATTTACAAGATTTCCTCTATGTGCCCCAATAGTTGCCATACAATCTTTTCTTCCTTCTGCAAGGGAGATTATATAATTTGCTTTTGCTTGAGAATCAGACTCATTTAAGCAACCAGGACCCATGATTAAATAATCAACTTCAATCTCGTCTCTATTAGAGAATAGAGAATATGCAGTGGTAATATCACTAAGTTCTGCCTTCATGCCACCAGAAGCAGAATAATCAACTCCACCATTAAGAGTGTATGTTGCATTTCCGATTGCAGAATATGTAACTCCTTGTGCATTCAAACCCCAAAGACCATCTCCATTAGTTACTGGAGTGAAATCTTCTGAAAATCCAGTAGCTACTGGAGAAGTTCCATGGAACGCATCTCCTGCTTGTGATGGATTATAACCAGCATAAACATTTTCTGAGAAATCTGCCAGATAGTTCTTATAGTAAACTTTCTGTGGAGAATTTACTGCAGAAATTGCATCGGATGCTTTTGATAATCCAGAATGTAATTCTAGAATATTGCCCTGGACGCCAGTAATTGATCCACCATCATCAACAATAACTACATGCAAACCATCATTCTTACCTTTTCTGGTAGTTACATAGTTGCTTGAAGTTGGTTTTGGAGCTAAAGTTTTCCAATATACGACTGAATTTGTAAGACCAAGAGTCTGCTGATCATACCAATCAACTGAGGTTACTGGACTTACGCCAGAAGCTCCAAGATTTCCTGTATTTACACCAGAACTATTTACAAAATAAACAGTATCTGTGGTCTCAAAAGAAGAGAAGGAAGCTCCTTCAGCATAGTCTATTTTAGTTTCTGTTCCAACAGAAGAAACTCTAGAAACAACTTTTACAGTTACTGTGCTTGCTGAATTTGTAGAGTCCGTAGAAACACCAGTAATAATACCTTTCAAGTATCCATTAAATACTGAGGTTGTTCCTGCTCCAGGAATAACCGAATCTACAAGAGCCGCTGTAATTCCTGCGCCAACTGTTGCCCCTGCATCAGACAAACTGGTTGTTGAGATTCCAAGAATTTGGTCTCCTAAATCGTCAATTGTACAAACCTTTAATGAATTTGCCCAAGTACCTGGATTTTTTGCCGAGTATGAAAAAGTAGAATCATTCTGATGATTGTTGATATAATCATCATAATTATTTACTTGAAGGTTGCCAGTTGATGCAATTCCAACACCAGCATTTGCATTATTTAAAGTTGATCCACCAGCTCTGACGACTTTAAGTACGCCACCATATGAGAGGTATGAAGATGCAGACATCCAATACTCATACTGAGCATCTTCTGCTTTTGGTTTTCCAAAAACGCTAATCAGATCTTGCTCTGTTGTAATGTCAATAGGGTCATTAACTGGTCCAATAGAAAATGGTCCTGCAATAGCACCAATATTATCTAATACATTATCAGCTCTCCCTACTGTAAGGTCAACCTCCCTCGTTAACACTCCGGGAGATAATTGAGGAGTCGCCATGTTCTGTTTCTCCGAATCTCTATTTAACTAAAAAATATTTATTAAAAAGACTTTTTTCACTGGGGAAATATGACGCAAACTACCAATCAGGATATAAATCTTTTGCCGCACTATACTTTAAATGATTCTCTTTTCTTTCTTTAATAACTCTTTTTATTGTACATTCTTTACATTCATATGAATATGATGATGCTACTGCACCTCTATCTTTCCTAGTTCTATAAAAACCATCTATTAGATTTTTATCCTCTCCACAATTTCTACATTTCCTTATATTGAGCAATAAATGTCCCAACTTTATTTGCTTATCCAATTCCATTATTTAAAATCCCACATATATGACATATCACCATATTCGTCAGTAAACCATCTATCCCCTTGATTATCAACAAAACTTTCAGTTTCTAATCCATCACTTAGAAATCCAAATGGTGCCATATCTTGTTCGATTTGGTTTTTCTGTTCTTCATACAATCTCTTACGAACATCTTGATCTGTAAGTTCTTTGAAGTAATCTGATTGAACTAACCATGCATAAATTACCAAGCACATTGCAAGGTCATCATTACATCCTTCTTCTGCTTCAAAGGAATTGTGTTTTGAAATAAATGTTGTCAACTCAGAGATAATTTCATAATCATTGAAGATGAGTTTGTTCTCTTCAATCATTGTTTTCAAATTCAAAGACCCAACTTTTTTAACAGTCTTTGACATCTTGACACCAAGTTGAGTTTTCTTTCCAGAAAATCCCTGACCAACAATTTGACCTGCTCTACCTCTCATAGAACACATCAGAAGGTTTTGATACTCTAAATCATATTGAATAATACTTGCAACCTGATCTCCAATATCATTTACTTCACATAAGATAAATGCGCTATTATAACTCTTTACTACTTCATATATGACATTGGGAAACAACATTGGTTTGATGTCATTGTTTCTATATTTTGCTACTATTTTATGGGGAAATTCAGTTATATCAAAAACAACAAATGCTGAATAATCCTCTCCTACTCCTCTTGCAACGTCAACTGTGCAGACATAATCATGATCCTGCAGTGGTTGTTCATATACATCTAATCCAGCATTACGAGTAATAGGATTATCATAGATTAAAGTTCTTAATTTGCTTGGAGCAATCAAGGTATTAACTGATCCTAAAAACTCACATTCAAACTCAACCTTAAATTGTGCTTCTGAAGTATTGGCAATTGTAGTCTCTTTCCATTTTGAGTCTCTACCTGGAACTTCAGACCAGTGAACATCTGTGGGAATATATTCACTCTTACCTTTTTCAGCATCATGCCACATTCGGTAGAAATGATTCATACCGTGTGGAGTAGATACAATAATTACCTTGGTGTTTTTACCAGAAGTAATAGTAGGATAAACAGATGCAAAGAACGAGTCTGCAACATGGTTTGGAACGAATGCGAATTCGTCGAGGAAGAGAATGTTGAACGACATGCCTCGGACAGCACTTGCAGAC
>Ga0181379_1000789_pt1 | contig 15274 bp, 27 predicted proteins | sample 2SPOviralmetaG_FD_130115 | JGI IMG/M metagenome (GOLD analysis project Ga0181379, IMG submission 130115) | Marine viral communities from the oligotrophic San Pedro Time Series (SPOT) site, San Pedro Channel, CA, USA - 2 SPOT_SRF_2009-07-10 | ecosystem: Environmental > Aquatic > Marine > Strait... | reverse complement strand
AGTAATGTCGCACAAAGCGTCCAAAATTTCCACAATGTCGCCTCTTTCGCAAGCTTCTCTATATTCTTCGAGTTCTTCAAGGATGAAATCGTAGACAAACTTCCACTCTTTTTCTTCTGGAATAGTTGATTCATAATTATTGGGTTTACCAAAGGTTTTGTTAAAAATTTCTACTTCATTAACAAATGGGACATTTGACTTTTTCATAATAACATTTTTTGTTCGGGTAAATATAATATTTTTATTTTAAATACCCACATATTTTTGAATTCCATTTAAAAGTTGTTCTTTAGAATATTGAGGACCATAATATAAGGATTTGTGTTGTTTATGTTTTATATATTCTGTAAAATTAAAATTATTATGTAATTTATATAAAACTCCTCCTATGGAGGTTCCTCCATCATGGGCTATAGGATCTATATAAAAATTAACATCAGGAAATCTTTTTTTAAGATAATAATTAGCAACACAATTTAAAAAATACCCTCCTGAACAACATATGTTTTTAATTTGGGTTAGATTTATATATTTTTCAATTAAATCACCTACAATTTCTTGGGATTCTTTTTGAACTTTATATGCTAAATCTATATCTGTTATATTTTTTGGTAAAATATTAGGATTTATACTATAATTATCAGGAAAACCGGTTTGGATAAATACTTCAGGATTTCCTCTAAAATCTTTAAATAAAGGAGCAAAATTATTTTTAGGATCAGGTTTATAAGAAGATAATCCCATAGTTTTACCACATTCATTCCATTTAAATCCTATATATTTACTTATTATTTCATAAACATGTGCTATACCAGGAGAGGGTGTAACATATTCTAAAGGATTTTGAGAAACATAATCCCCTAAACTCATATAGGTCTTATATAAAGTTACAGGAGAAAAACCATTTTCAAATTTATATATAGTTTCATTTTCCCTTAGTACTTCATAATAATTATTAGGATTTAAATATACTTGAGAACCAGCCGCATCTAATACAATAGAAAGAGATGAATTAAAAGGAGATTTATAAAATGCTAAAGAAGCATGAGTTAAATGATGTTGGTCTAGTAGATTAGAAATAGGGATATTAGGAAATAATTCTTTAAATATAAAATTTAAAGATTTTTGAATAATTTTTGCTTTTGGTGCTAACCCACTTACAACTATTTCATTAATTTTATATTCTTGGCTTACTTTTTTTAAAAGAGTATAGGGAACATCATCATATTTAATTCTAGTAATTCTTTCTTCTTCTAAATAAAAAAGAATATTACCTTTACTATTAATAATACAAACAGAACCATTATGAGATAAATTAATCCCTAAAATGTTATAAACCATTTTATTTTTTTTCTAATAACATTTGTAATTCAGGTACATACATGTATTTCATTTCACTTTTAAGCATAGTTTCTAAAGCATCTTCAATTGTTTCTACAAGTGGATCACCTGCTAAATTAAATGAAGTGTTAAATAAAATAGGTACACCTGTTATTTTTTCAAATTCTTGAATTAATTTATAATAATGTAGGTTTTGTTCTTCAGTTACAGTCTGGATTCTACAAGTACCATCTACATGTGTAATTGCTTGGATTTGTTTTTGTTTTTCTGGCCAAACATCCATTGCATACATCATAAATGGAGATTCTTCTAAATCCGCCATATCAAACCATTCATGAGCTTTCTCTAATAAAACTGTACCTGCAAATGGTCTAAACCATTCGCGTTTTTTAACTTCATTTACAAAATCTTTACCTTTAGGATCTGTTGGATCATATAAAATTGACCTATTACCTAATGCACGAGGTCCTGCTTCGGAACGTCCCTGGAATATTGTAACTATATTTCGTTCCGAGATGATTTTGGCTACTTGTTTTGGGGTAATTTTATATTGATTAAACATTATAACTTTTTAAGTATATTATTTTTATAATAATGGGGGATATCATTATACAAAGGATGATCCTTAGAATGAATTGTTAAAACTGTACCTTTAGTAAAAGTAGTAACTCCCATTTCAGGAATAGTTGCTGTAATTTCTTGAATAAGTTCATAATTACCAAATATTTCATCTAATGGAGCCTCATTAATATGAGGTGCCTCTTTAGGTTCTGTTGGTTTTGTATATGGAAATATTTCGTTCAATGTTTTTCTTCTTCTGTTACAACCACAATCTTCTTTTCCTGCCATTTTAGCAATAGTATCGGCTACTTTATCTAGTCCAGTTGCATTTGTTATTTTAGCTATTGTATCGCCTACTCCTTCTGATTTTTGTTTTGGGTCAAATTCCTTCATAAGTATTATCTCTTTGTCCTGGAGTTTCATCTACTTCCCATGGGAAAACTAGCCATTCATCTCCAACGATTTCACCATAAATATCAGGTGTTTCACTTGCTGTTTCTTTATAATACAAACAAGCTACTTTAACTTTAGGATAATTTTCTCTTATTTCCTTTACAGTTTTACCTGAATCACAAATATCATCAATAATTAAAATATGAGATAAATCTGCCATTTTAGAAATTTGAGCAGAATTTATTTGTTGATATTTAATCCCTGTTTTATGAGATATCCAAGTGGCAGGAATTAACCCACCACGAGGAACTCCGTAAATATAAAAAGGTTTTTTTTCTAAATTATTAATTTTTTCAACTACTTTATCGACAACATTTTTAATGTCATCCCAAGCAAGAATTATTTTTCCGTTTATTTTTATCATATTTTTAATTATAAGGTCCTAAAAGTTCTTCTGATGGGGTTGTTTTTAAACAATCTTCATATAATAATTCTCCTAAATAGTTTGCATTTTGTTTTATCTCTTCAGGATATCTACATAAAAAACTATTTAAGCTATATCTAACTCCTTCTGTTACAGGAGATACTTCATGAACCCAAAAATAATCAGCAGGGAATATTAATGCATCTCCTTTTCCTAAAGAAACAGTATGCTTTCCATTAAAAAATTTAAATTCTCCTCCTTTATAATCTTTATTTAAATTAAAACTTATACTTCCATAAGTACCCATATTATGGTCACTATGGGGATGAATAGAAGCTCCAGTTTTATATTCCATTATTCTATAATTATGAGAAAATTGAAGAGCATTTTTTAATAAAGTAGTAAAAAAAGCATTAGGTTGGTTTAGATAATCAATCCAAATATCTATTGCTGTTTTGGTTTTTTGTTTTATAAAATTAAAATTAGAAGTATAAGGTTCTAAAGAAACAACTTTAAAACTTGAATTAGCTTGTTTATTAGTTTTATAATTAAAACTGTTTTCTAATTGAGCTTCGTTTTTTCTTTGCTCAAATTCACTAATTAATCTATCACATTCTTCATGTGTAAGAAAATTAGGAATTTTTAAAGCTAATTTAGTTATATCAAACATTATATAGCGTGTGTTCCGTTATTAATTTTAATACTGTCAAAAAATTCTTGACGTGCTAAACTATCATTATCACGGAATACACCTGATGCTTTGGTTGTAACCATTGAAGCACCTTGGTGTTTAACACCCCTACAAGATACACAGTTGTGAGTACCAACAATTGTTACTACAACACCTTTATTACCTTCAGTAATTTTTTCTACTGCACCATGGATTGCTGATGTTAATTGTTCCTGGATTGCTCCTCGTCTACCAAATAATTCTACAATGCGATTTAGTTTAGATAAACCAATTACTTGACCTTCTTCACCTGCAACATATCCAATATGTACTACACCTTGAATTGTTTGGTGGTGATGAGAACACATTGAAGTTAACGGTATATTACGTTCTATAATGACGCCATCATAACCATCAGACGGGAATGAAGTAATTTCACTCATCGCATTATATCGCCCAGCCCATAAATCATTTACATATGCTTTAGCTACACGTCTAGGTGTATCAGATGAATTAGGATCATTTTCCCAATCACATTTTAATGCTGTTAAAAATTTACCATAAGCTACAGTTGCTTCTTCTATCATAGCTTGTTTTGATTCACTATTAAGAGGGAAGCCAGGTGCTACACCATTAGCAAAACCTTCTTGTACTACTTCTAAGTCGGTGTGTTGTTTTTTTCTATTCGCCATAACTGTATTTTGTTTTTTTATCTTTTGATGTTGCTAATATCCCACCCAATGTAAGAGAAATTAATTCAAGATCCAACTTATTTAAGTAAGAAATTACATGGGAGGGTTCTATTGTATTTTTTATCCACATATCGTGGAGTACTGAGAGTTTGTTTAAAATCATAATTTTAAATAATTTAAGTTTTCTTCTACTCCAAAACCGTTTTTAGGTACTATATTAAAAGCTAAACTTTTACGTGGAGTATTAGTTATATTTTTTGAAACAGAATGAGGAAGAAAAGATGGAAATAAAATTAAAAGATTAGATTTAAATGGGAAGTCATAACTTAAATAACTAAATTTATTAAAATTAGAACCAGCTATATGTGTTTTTATACTTTTACTATATTCATCATCTCTTGAAAAAGATATATGGGAAGTTTTATCATTAAAATCTCCATAAAATAAAACTCCTGAAATTAAACTATGAGTATGAATATGGGCAGTATGTTCTTCTCCAGGGTATTTTATAGATATCCAAGATTGAGAAAGTTTATATTCTTCATAGTTAATATTTAAATGGTTTTCAGCATAATTAGTGGCATGTTGTACAATATAGTCATTTAAATCTTTATATTGTGGATTATCTAACAGGTAAGTATTTTGAGATGTTCCTCCATATCTTAAAGAAGTTGAAGGAGGTTTAGACATTAATTCTTCATTATCTAAAAAAGAACTGTAATCATTTATTATAGATTCAGGAACTTTATTAGTGTATACAGGAAGAGGGAAAATAGGTGTTACTTGGTATTTTGTTTCCATGTATACTATACTTCCCTTTGATCATTAAAAGCCATAATGTGAGCTCTACCTGTAAATCTCCATCCTCGATCTCTTACAAAATCCATAACAATAGGATACGATTCAAATAAATTTTCTCTAACATCACCAGCAGGCATTGCCCATACTTTATGATCTGGGATTTCTAGGGCTTCTAGGAATTCTTCAACTTCTGGAACCATTGAAAGCTCTTTGTCAAGGACAGGCTTAATATGGTAATCATGATGATAATCAATACTCTTTTTAATTGCATCTTTATTTACTCTAAATTTGTTGTGGCGTTTAACCATTTTTTCATCCGTAATCGCGCCTTGAGGTGTTTCCACTCCCACCACAGGAACACTATTGGAAAACTTAGGACTAATACTAAGAAGGTTAATGGGATAATCAGTAGGAAGAAAATGACTTCCTTCAGTTTCGATAGTAATAAAAATATCTCTTTCATTGGCTAAATGTGTTAATTCGTTTACAAGTGTAGGGTGCATAGTAGGAGAACCACCTGTTAACATCATTTCATCAATGTGAGGATTTTCATCATACATTTTAATTATGTCATTAAATGTATATTTTCCTTTTTCTGGGTGGATTGAAGTATACCATGAATCACACCAGCCACCTTCACCAAAATAACATCGGTGGGTGCATCCTGAAGTACGAACTACGATTGTGGGATAGCCTTGTCTAGAACCTTCTGATTGAACTGCGGTATAAATTTCTACGATTGGAAGGACCTTATTATAATCCTCAAGCCTTTTAAGCATATAAGTTAATTTTTTTAAGTGGTTTTACAGTCACTTGACCATTTTTTATTGGTCGCAATATAATATAACTATTTTAGGTAACCAAATTTATAATCGATTTTTTATCCAATTTAGTTCAGTTGTTAATTTGTTAATTTGTTCTTGTTGTTCATTAACAGCCTGAATTAATAATGCTGTTAGTTTGTCATATTTAACAGCTTTGTATCCATTCCCTCTATCTTCTACAATTTCAGGAAGTACTTTTTCTACTTCTTGGGCTACAACTCCAATATCTTTACCACTATGAACGTGAATACCTTCCATTGGAATCCAATCGAATGTATAACCTGTTAATTGCCCTACTTTTTCTGTAGCACAGCAAATTGGCTCTAAATTATCTTTTAATCTCTCATCTGAAGAAGCAAAAGCAACTACATCATTTGTTGCTAAGATAGCTCCTACTACTCCTGATGGTTCTGTACCTACACCTAACCCCTCAAATCTAACACTTGAAGATACTTGAACATTTTGGTTCATTAAGTAAACCTCAGTAGCACCTTGACCAGTATTAATATTACCATCTATAGTAAGTGTAGTACCATTATAAGTTAAACCTGCTGTAGCACTACCTGATACTGATTCGGAAGTAGCTAATACTACTCTGTTTTGGGCATTATTTGCAACTGTATAGCTATTAATACCTGTTAAATTATTTCCATCACCTTGGAATGAACCACTAAATGAACCACTAAATAAACCATCACCTGTTAAGGCATGTGAAGCACTTGTAGCAAAATTAGCTATGGATGAGGTTTCAGTAGTATGTGATGATGAAACTGCATATGAAGCTGTAACAGCTGTTAATGCATGAGATGCTGTATCAGGCACATTTAGAGCATGTGAAGCTGTAGTAGAAAAATCTGCTATAGAAGCAGTACCTATAAGAGATCCTGTAAGTGAACCTGTGTAAGAACCTGTAAAAGATCCAGATAAAAATGAATGTAAACTACTTGAGAATGAACCTGTAAATGGTCCATCTCCACTTGCCGCAAAGGATGTTGAAGTTTCAACTACAAAAGAAGTTGAAATTGCTAATGATGCTGTTTGAGCATTAACTGCATTTTCTACACTACCTAAAAGTAAGGAGGCTGTTTCAGCATATGAAGCACTACCTTCTAACTGTCCTATTACTTTAGTAACACTTAAAGTATCAGTTTGTGGTACGTAAGTTAAACCACTATCTGTTTTTACTTGAGCTTCACCTGTATTTGATTGGGCAAATAATAAGTAATGACCCGCAGCACTTGATTCTTCAGGTGTAATATTTAAGTTTGAAGAAGCTAAAGCATGAGATGCTGTAGTAGCAGAATCTGCTTGTGAAGCACTAACTGCTCTTTCAGCATTAGAAGCTGAATCAATTAAACCAAAGAATGAACCACTAAATGTACCACTCCAATTTGTACTAAATGCAGAACCCGAAATAGTTAAACTTCCAGTTATTTCATGGGTATCTGATGTGTCATCTCCAAACTTTGTTGAACCTGAACTATAAATTATAGATGAAGTTTCGTAAATAGTTTCTAGATAGCCAATAGATGCTGTACCTGTAACTTCCAAATTACCAGTAACATGAAGAGTACCACTAATAAATTGAGAGCCAGTAAGTTCATATGAACCACTTAGGGAACCAGTTCCAAAACCATCTTGAAATAATGTATCTTCTAATTGTATAAGTTGTCCATAGGTGGACCTTATAGTTCTATTTGTAAGTGTAGACATTTATAGCTAGGTTTGTGGCAATAAATATATAAAAAGGGCCGCTATTAGCGGCCCATTTTTTATTTATGCATCACCTAATACGGCTGCTGTGGAATGTTCTTCTAGTAGTTTTTCAACGTGTGCTTTCGCAATACCATATTCAACCGGTCCAGTTTCGTCCTCATATTGTACAGGGTCGTCCACACCAAGATCGATAAATGCTTCAATGCGCTCAACAGATGAAGCTGATTTGTAATCGCTATTGCCGCTAGGATAGGGCTTGTATGAAGTATTAGTACGTTTGTACACCTCATTAAATTCAATTCCGAGCTCTTTAACCAATTCTTGTCCATCTTTTAAAATTCCTAGTTTATCAGTTTCTAAATAAGGTGTAAAGTATCCTACACGTTCTGCATCCCAATTACCTTCTCTAAAGGCAGCATCGTCTGCATCTCTAAATTCTTGTCTACAATCTGGATAAATTGCATGATCACCAGCATGAATACCTAAAGCGATATCACAAGTTTCTTCTGTACGATTAGCAACTGATAAAGCAACTGCTTGAGTAATTGAAGCAAACATTTTGTTACGGTTAGGAACAACTGTTTCTTTCATGTTATCATTCTCATAATGACCCTCTGGTACATCATCTCCCCCATCTACTAAAGCTGAATCTAATAAATCTACTAGACCGTTTAGTTGGATTTGGCGATAATTTACTTTGTGACCATTATCAGCTAAATAATTAATTAATGATTGAGCTCTTTCTAACTCAACTCTGTGTTTTTGACCATAATCGAATGAGATACCAGTTACAGTATCGTATTCAGATAATGCTCTTAATAATAGTGTGGAACTATCCATTCCTCCACTTAATGAAACTACGACGTGTTTTGCCATTTTTATTTATTTTATTTTTTGCCAGGTATTATTAAGCGTATAGGCAAACGCTTTAAATTTACATTTTATATATAATCTAATATATGATGAAGTAGTTGTTAATCCAAATCCTCCTAATAAAAGGTGCCAAATGTTTGGATGAAAATGTTCACCACAAAAACCAAATGTGTGTCTAATTATTTCTGCCATAACTTTTTAATCCATTAATTTCACGAAATCGTTTTACATTTTTTAATACATTCTCATAATTAACTTTATAAGGATCAATATTAAAATATTCATTCATATTTGCTTTAGGTTTTTCTACTAAACCTTGTTTAGTATAATCTATATTTTCTAGAGCAGACATTATTGGATTTGATGTATCAATAGATTCAATTTGAGGATGGTTATTATACCATCCAAATTCTTGGGGTACAGCACATCCTAATAAATGAAATTTTATATCTTTAAATTGTTTATCATTTAATAAACTTTTTACAAAACTAATTCTACCAAGTGCTTTATCTAAAGCTGTATCTCCATACCAGGTAGCACCATAAGAAATATTTAATTTTTTATATCCTAAATCTTTAAGTAATAAAGCACATAAACGAGCTGATGCTTCGTCTTCACCTTGGACTACAGCTGTAATTTTAGTTTTTTTAGGATATTTGTATTGTAACCAGTATTTTGCTTGAGCAGCTGTTTGGGAAGATTTCATCCAAACATCTGGTACTATAAATTCATCTGGTTCTATTTCCTGTACCCAATGTAATAAACGTTTATGATCATATGCTTCACCTAATTCATGAAGTGAATTATCCATAATAATATAACGTCCCTCTTCTTTAGATTTAAGAAAGAAATTTTTATATCTTTCATCTTGATCTAAAAGGTGAGGTAAACAATAATCATAATCATTAAATTCATGACTATTATTTAGTAAACATTTTGGTACTTCGTGTGATACTTTCATTTAAGTGGAGTAATATTTTTCTTTATTTCTTTTAATAACTTTTTATGATATCCTATTCGAGTAAACATATTATATATATCTTTAAATCTATACCCAGGTCGAGTATATTTTAAATCAGTACATGCTTTACGAATTTTAAAAATTTCATCATTATACTCAAAATTAACAAAATTTATTTTTTTATCAGTATCAAACTTTAAATAAAATATATCATCTCCTTTTTTTATATTAATTTGAGGACTTTTAGCAATAAAATCTATATGTAAAGGTCTAAACCATTTTCCTATATTATATTTACCTGAAAATAATTGAGAATTATCTATAAAATTATTAGAATGGAGAGATGCAGGAATTAAGGACATTTCTAGGGGTTGATCCGAGAAAAACATAATATATGCAGGTATAGAAACGCGTTTATTAGGATAAAGAGTAAATTCAGTATTATTTAAATTAGTAGGCTCATTTGTTTTAGGATTAATATCTAAAGTAATATCTTTGATAGCTTTATATATAAAAGTATTTTTAAACTCATTACTAAAAGCAGGACATTTCAAATATTCTTTATTTGGGGTTATTTTAGAATAGTCAGAAATTACTGATGGAGGGGGTGAGGTAAGAAGAGGCATAGAATAAGAATATCCATCTTCTGATTCATCTAAACACCAATAAACATTTATACTATCCTTCATATATAGCACTGTTTTTACCGTGTTCCCTGAATTCAACTTTTAATATTTTAACTCTACCGTCTGTTTCTTCCTGAATGAAGGGGTTTAATTTATCATAAATAAACTGAGCAAAACGTTCTGCTCCTGTAGCTGGTATTACTCTTACTTGTGCAGCTCCTACTTCATTCATTTTTAAGAATGATTCTACAAATGGATCATCTTCAGCAACTAAAAAAGTATGGTCAAACATATAATCCATCCATGCTTTAGGAGACATGCCATCAATTTGACCTTTAGCTCTTTTCATACCACCAAAGTCCCAAACCCAATTTCTATCGTCTAATTCACCTTCGAACCATAATTTAAATGATACTCCATATCCATGAAGGAATCTACAATGTGTGGTTTCGGCTTTCCATTGTCTAAAGACACAGCTAAAACCATCAAATACTTTTGTTGATATATATCTACTCATCTATTTGTTCATTTAGCATTGTTAAACCATCAATTACTTCCTCTAATACTTTAGGAGAGAATGTAATGCCTTTTTTAGTGGGTAAACGCTTACCATCTTCAGCGTCATAAAATTCCCTTACATCTACATACTTATGTCCTTCATATTCACGAAGTTCAATTTGTACATAGTTCGACTTGTTTTTCTTGATTTCAATTATTTGTTCCATAACTTAGATTAAAAAATTTATAATTTGCTTTTACTGAATCTAATTCTCCAGCTTCGATTGCTTCTTCCTCATCTTCAAAAATAGCCTCTACAGGACATTCTGGAACACAAGCACCACAATCTATACATTCTTCAGGATCAATATACATTTGTTGTTCACCTATATGAATGCAATCAACAGGACAAGCAGCAATACAAGCCCCATCTTTAATTCCAATACAAGATTTACCTATTATAAAACTCAATGATCTGATCTTTTTGTTGTAATCCTGTCAATCTACCAACAGCTTCTCCATTCTCCACGAGAATTAATGTAGGAATATTTCTAACTCCATATTGAATAGATAAATCTTGATTATTATCTACGTCAATTTTTTCATAATTAATTTCTCCAGCTAGGGATTCCATAATCGGTCCTAACATTTTGCAAGGTCCACACCATGCTGCACTAAAATATAATATTTTTTTCATTTTTAATTTATTTATTTATTACTTCTATATTCCAACTTACTGAAATTCTATTTTGTTGGGATTTATTTTGACCTACATAATGTTCCATCCATGAAGGAAAACATATTATTTTTCTATTTTGGGGAGGAATTGATACTCTAGGGGAAATTTTAGGTGTAGGAAGAAGGGAAAGCAATTGGTCTTCTATTGGATTTACTAAAAATAAATCTCCACTGTCTTTAGTTACATCTATGTAAAATACCCCACTAAATATATTTTTTTCTAAATAATGAGAATGTTTATGAGATTCTTGAAATGAACCTTTTGGAGAAATATTAACCCATACATTTGAAAATTTTAAATTAAAGGAACCTTCAAAACCCCATTCATTAAAATAAACTTCAGTAATTTTTTTTAATTCTTTATCAAAACTATCACTTTTAAATTGAAATGAAGAACTTATAGTACTTAAAGTTGGGCAATCCCAAGAGGTTTTAAATTCTTCTTTATAATTTTTTATATATAATTTTACATCTTTTTTAATTTGAGTAAAAGAATCTTCTTCAATAAAAGATTGATATATAGGAATTTGAAAAGGATGAATAATATTACTCACTTTTTTACTCTTATTATTTTATTTGTTTTTTCACATTGTTCAAAAGAGTACCCTTTATGCACTTCTTTTAAAATTTGTTTATAAATAGGAGAATCCATTTCGCACCGATAAGGTCCTTTATGTTTCTTAGGCATATAATAAAATTGTTATTATTAAACCTATAATATAAAATACTACCCAGCGCTTATTAATGTAATTTTTCTTTTCTTGAGTTGTCTCTCTAAATTGAGTGTTAATTATATAATCTTTGTATAAAGTAAAGAATATAAATACAACTGTAAAGATTATAAGTTGAAAAATCATCATACCATTTCTTCATAAACTCCAACTAACTCAGCTAGGAGTAATCCTATAAACCCCATTTCATACCATCCCCAAACACCAATAACACAAGCCGCAACTCGAATTCCTGATTTGATAAATGATACTATTTGGTGTAATTTTGGGTTAGGCAGTTTTTCTAGGTCTACCTCTTTTTTTAATTTGCTCATAACTTAAATGTACTATTTTATATTTGTCATCCATATGATAATAAAAATCAATCAGGGAACCACTAAAGTTCGCCATCTCCTCTTTTACTTGGGATTTACTAACACGAAAATATTTAGGGAACTCATTATATAGAGTTGTCAATTTATCGTGCTCATCCTTTTCAAAGTCCTCAAGTAAACGCTTGCGACGTGCTCTTAATACAGCACCTTTCTCTACAAACAAACCACTATCATCTTTGCATTCGATTTGTAAATCATTGAGGTCGTGTTCAACCCATGCTGCTTGATACCAGAAATGTGAGAAATCAAAATCACCATTCAAGATACGATCACGAAGTGGTTTACGTTTATCTAATGGTTTCTTTTTTGTATCATACATTCTCCACCAGCGAAATTGGTTGTAGTTGAGTTTCTGCAATTTAGCAAACTCCTTCTTTAAGAAACTACGTGACAATGCAGGTTTAAATACCATACTTCTTTTTATATCGATCAATGAATATTTTTCCCATACCTACTTCTTTGATAATTGCCTTTTCAGGTATACCAGGTAAACGATAATTCATATCTATTATTTCATCAATATTTCTATTGCTAACGGTTTTGATTTTGATCTTCGCATTCGAGTTCTTTGATGTTGCGAATACAATTGAAATTGGAACTTTGGGGTAACTTGCATCTCTAGCCATTATATAAAAGTGATTAAAGTACGAACAAAGAAATAGCTCGCACACATTAATAATAAACTGTATTGGATTTTTTCTGCTTTTGACATAACCTTTATTTTTAATTACCCGTAAATATACGAACCTATTTTTGGGTAGCCAAGTCTGTTCCCATAAGTTTATTGAAAGTCTCCGTATCGTTTTGTAATAAACAATAAAAAGCAGCGGCCATTAATTCTTTATGTTCATCACAAAATGCTAAACCTGCTATATCTGTATCTGGGGAGTATCTTCCAGTAGCAGGTTTTTTACATTTATGACAAACTACTTTTTCTTCCATAATTAATTGCTTAAAGGTGCTTTAATTGTAGGATGTGATTCATAATTTACTAATTCGGCATCAAAATCGCCTCTATAAATGTCATAACATGACACCTTTAATTCAGGTAGATCAAAACTATTCCTATTAATTTGTTCTTTAGCTTGTTCAATATGGTTATTATATAAGTGTATATCACCAAATCTTCCTATTAATTCACCTGGTTCGAGTCTGGTTTCTTTACACAGTAAATGCAGTAAAAGACCATAACTACTGATGTTAAACGGTACGCCTAGGAACAAATCTGCGCTACGTTGATTCCACATAAGAGAGAGCTTACCATCTGCAACATAACATTGAAAAGAATAATGGCAAGGGGGAAGAGTCATTTTATCTAAATCTTCTACATTCCAACTATCAACTAAATGTCTTCTACTATCTGGATTGCTTATAATGCCTGTAATAAGATTCTCTAGTTGATCTATTCCATTAACATCTCTCCATTGCCTACCATATACAGGTCCTAATTCACCCCACTTCTTAGCAAACTCATCCTTTGTTTTAATTAATTCAATAAACTCTTTTTGAGTTTCAAAATGATCATGAGGAACTTGTAACTTACAATATCTTTTATAAGCATCACCATTCCAAATATTACAATTATTATCAACCAAATACTTGATATTAGTATCTCCTCTTAAAAACCATTTTAACTCGGTTACCATTGTTTTCCAAGCTACTTTTTTAGTAGTTAAAACGGGGAAACCATCTGACATATTGTGTTTAATACTTCTGCCAAATAAAGATAGAGTACCTGTTCCAGTTCTATCTGTTTTTTCTATTCCATCCTCTAAAACATCAGAGAGTAGATCTTGATAATCGTTGTCTAATTTATTCATTGTAATCCTATAAAAAGTGCTAAGTTTATTCTCCAATTATAATAATAAGTATTATGGTTTTTTATATATCCCCCATGCAAAGTATCTCCTTTAAAAATAGCACATCTATTGGGTTTAGAATTTACTACTTTTTTAAGTTTTAGTTTAGATATATCAAACATTAAATTTTCATGTTCATTTAATTCAAGATCTACATTTTCATAAAGGGCAGTTCCACCATTTTCAAAAGGGTCAATATAAAAAATTATATTATAGTCTCCATCATAATGGGGGTGGTGTTGAAAATTAGGGGAAAGATCTTTTTTTAAATTTTTAAAATAATTAAAATTAAAAGATGATTTAAATTCAGGATCCCTATTATCTTTAAAAAAATGCTCTATAATATCTGCTAAACTTTTAACTCTAGCATAATATTTTTGCATAATAGGATCATGGTTATTTATTACAAGTCTACAATCATAGTAATCTTTAAAATTACGAGATGTTGGACTATTTTTAAATATTTCTACAGGAACATTATAACAAACATCTAAAATATTTTTATAATTTTTAAAGATATTATCTATTACAATAACTTCTCCATCAAATTGTGGTTGTAAGTTATTATTTAACTCAAATAAATTTTCTGGGATGAAAGGGATTATCATTTAGAGAGGTTTTGTATTATTCTTTTAATATGTCCATCTAAATTTTGGGTTTTTTGATATTGGATATAAGGAAAATTAATAGGTTTAAATTTAGGTAAATTATTTATACGTCTTAAATATTCAACAATACCTAAACTTAATCCTTCATCACCACAGTGAGGGGATATCACTAGATTAGGGAATTTATCCTTTAATTTAGAATTCCATACAACATTTTGTGCTACCCCTCCTGTATATGAAATAGTATCAGTTGGAAGACAATATTTAGAAAAGAAATCTATTAATATCTCTCCTACTCTAAAATGAATAGTATGAACCCAATTTATTAAAGTTAATTTAGATAATAAAGGGTCTTTTACATGAGCATACCATAAATCTATATTAAATAATTGATCAATATTTGACATATTATAACCTTTTAAAGAATTTAAAAACTTATAATCAATTCTCCCATATGTTTGTAAACCCATTACTTTTCCAGCATAGTCTAAATTGTGTCCTTGTAAACCTAATATTGCCCCTACTTTATTCATTTCAATTCCTATAGAACCATTTTGATCTATAAAGCCTTGATCTATAATATT
>Ga0181379_1000788_pt1 | contig 15279 bp, 20 predicted proteins | sample 2SPOviralmetaG_FD_130115 | JGI IMG/M metagenome (GOLD analysis project Ga0181379, IMG submission 130115) | Marine viral communities from the oligotrophic San Pedro Time Series (SPOT) site, San Pedro Channel, CA, USA - 2 SPOT_SRF_2009-07-10 | ecosystem: Environmental > Aquatic > Marine > Strait... | reverse complement strand
TTAAAAATGGCTTCTATTACATGGCCTGATGGTATAGCTCAGTGTTGTCATTACTCAGAGAGTAGACAAAAAGAGTATCTTGACGAAAGTATTCGTCCTCAAGCCCATTCAGATATTATCTATGAAAGAATTAATACATATGGTTTAGAACCAGATATTGTGATTGAAGCTAAATTGAAAGAGCAAGCAATATTTAAAAGAGTAATTTAAAGACTTCCGCGCAAGGACTTGGCTCCCCGAGGGTTTGTTCGTATATTCATGGTATAAAGGAATTAAGGTTATGACAAAAAGAGAAACACAAAGACTCCACAGAGAGCAATTTTTTACAGCAGTATGTGAAAAATACCCAGGAACTGTAGTTGACAGTGATGGGTTTGGTAGATGGCAAATTTACATGGAAAATGGTTTTACTTTTGATCTAAGTAATATTAGTTATGGTGGTCAAATTGATTGTTATGAGATTCGAGGATCCGAACAATATGAAGCAGGTCAAATCTTAGAAAAAGAACTTCAATTACTTTGGGATAGTTTAAAATAAATAAAAGTTATGGATAAAAAAATGGAAAAATTCATCATCAAATACCTCCAGAAGAATTTGGATGAATCAGAAAAAATGTGGGAGGAAAAAGAATCACACGCTAAAATTATTGGGTTCCTACAAGGTACTATTAAATCTTTAATCCAAAGTTTAGAATTATGACATTTAAAGAATTATTACTAACAACTATTGAAGATAATCGACTAGAGATGTTGATTCCTTCACGAGAATATTCCGAAGAAGAACGTGTGTATATGCGCGGTTATAATCAAGCATTAGAGGATATGTTAGAGGATTATGATGACGATTTATACACGATTAATCACAATAAACACACATTTTCATTAAATTAATAACATATGAATCCAGTAAAAAAGAAATTTTTAGAAAAATCAACAAGTGAAGAGATGCTTGATATGGTTGAATGTATAACACGGGCTGAAAAGCATGGGTTATTAGTAGAAGTTGTATACACAGCATTAAAAGAAATGAAAGAATATCCCAAATCTTCTCCATTACTTGCTTTACAAATTGCATTGGAAGATTGGGATGTTTAAAGATAATTTCGTATATTATATTAAATAGAAAGTTATGGTAAATAAAGATTTAAAATTAGAATTGATTAATGAATTAGCATTTTTACTAGAATTACAAAGTAAAGCTTGGGCTTATCATCCAAATAACCCAGATGCTAAAAGTATTGTAGATGAATATGCTCAACTTCAAATTGATATTGAAGCAATTGAAAAACAATTAGCAAAAACAGATTAACTCTAAGTAAATAGGGGGAGTAAAACGTAATATCCTAAGAATACAATCGACGGATTGCTTAGGTTGGGACTCTGATGCTGGAAGCGCGCTATAAAGAGTGAAGCCCCCTTAATTTGCTACTGTGGTGGAATTGGTAGACACGAGGGACTTAAAATCCCTTGAACAGTAATGTTCGTGCGAGTTCGATTCTCGCCAGTAGTACTAAGAGAGGTAGTGAAGCTACAATGGTATAGATAAAGGTAAGGGTTAACCTCTATATCGTAGTAACCCCGAAAGACCCGAAACCTCTCTTTTAAATGGACTCATAGCTCAATTGGATAGAGCATCGCCCTTCTAAGGCGACGGTTATAGGTTCGACTCCTATTGGGTTCACTTTTATAAATTATTTAAAGGGGATAGCTTGGCTATTACCCTTTTTTTATCTATATTTATCAACACATCATTAATTTTTATACAGTATGGGACATTATGAAGATAGATTTTTTGAAATTTATGAAGACATTAAGGTTAAAAACTTAAAGGAAGATTTTGATAAACAGCTTGTGAAAATGAGTAGACAAGAAAAACACAGATTTAAAAATCAAAAAGAAAGATGGGAATATGCTCATGCTCGTGTTACGGGGTCAATTTAAAATATGTATACTAAAAATAATAAAGTGGGATTAGAAAATATATTTGAATTATTTTCTTCAAATGAAGATTTAGAAGGGAAAAATGACACAGTTCATATTGATTTTACTCAAACCCCAGTTTACTGGATTGGGATGTATAAAAAATTAGTTTTAAATCATATAAATTTTAATAAAAAAGTTGTAAAATTTTTCAAAGACTCAAACCAAGAACTCGATATAAAAGACATGGAAAACGCGGGAGAATTTGTGGTTTATAACAGGGCATGGCATTACATACAAAATGTAAATATTAACGTTGAAGAACACGTATTAGCCATAGAAAAATACACAGATGAATATTTAGATACTGCTCTTAAATTAGGTATTCATTTTTTTGAAGAGTGGGAAGAATATGAAAAATGTGCCCACCTTAAACATATTTTAGATAAAACCCAAGAAATCTTAGACTAAAATTTGGATACCAGATTCCTCCCACGTAACTTCAAATCACAGGTTTAGAAAAAAAGGGATAAAGGGAATGAGAAAATAGGGAAATAAGGATAGGTTGGATAAGGGGGAAAATGATTGTATATTCATGACATCATTAAATATTAAGATATGAGAAATAAAGAATTAGTAGACAAAAGGTTTATGCAAATCGAAGGGAAATTAAAAACCCTTAAATATCAACTTAGGGGACAGTCTAGTAAAGAAGAGTTTGGAGAAACTATCACTAAATTAGAAGAAACCGTAGAAGATTTAAAATCATTAATTGAAAGAAATATTGATCCATTAAGAAATGGATAAATTATCTAACATATTAAAATTTTTATCATTTACACTAGTATTTCCACTATGTGTGACTTACATTTTAATCACAAGTTTAACAAATAAATAAAAGTTATGAAATTAACAGCAGAACAAATCCAAATGAATTGGGTTGAATTTATGAGTAATATTGATACTTATATTTCATCTCCACGTAAAGAACAACTAAAAGCATTTTATGAGAAATTTGAAGATCGTATTTCTCTTATGCCTGCCTCACACAAAAAAGAATATCATTCTGCCTTTCCTGGTGGTTATGTTGATCATGTTAATAGAGTAGTTAAAGCTGCTTTATCAATGTCTGCTGTTTGGGAAGGTTTTGGTTGTGATATGACTACATTTACTACTGAAGAGTTAGTATTCTCAGCTATTAACCATGATTTAGGTAAAATGGGAGATTCGGAACATGAATCTTATATACCCCAGACTGATAAATGGAGAAGAGATAAATTGGGTGAAGAATATATGCACAATAAAGCTATTGCATTTGCTGCTGTTCCAGATAGAGGATTATTTCTACTCCAGGAACATGATGTTAAATATACATTTAATGAGATGATGGCTATTCAAACACATGATGGTTTATATGACCCAGCAAATGAAAAATATCTAAAATCATTTATGCCAGAAACAAAACCAAGAACTTCACTACCATTTATATTACATCAGGCAGACATGATGGCAGCAAGAATTGAGTTTGAAATTGAATGGTTACCTAAATTTAAGAATAACGTGGCTGCCCCAAAAGAAAATTTTACATTGGCGAATGACAATAAAAAAACCCACGCTAATAAAGCAAAATCTAAAGCATTAGGTTCTATGAAAAGTGAGGGTTTGAAAAATTTATTAGATAATTTATAATGGAAACAACTACAATAATAATCATAGCAATATCAGTTTTAGCAGTTGTTTTATTATATACTACTCTTAACTTATTACGTAAAAATGAAAGGGCAGAAGATATAGTAGTAGGTTATTTAATATATTTGGATCAAATATCAAAGGTTATAGAAGCTTCAGATGAGAAATTGAAAAAAATCGATCAAAAAGAATCCTTTAAAAGTGATGATGAAATTGGTTTTTTCTTTGAACAAGTAAAGAAAATTCAAGAAATTTTGAATGAATTTAAGTTGAAGAAAATTGACTAATTTAAAAAAACATAATGGATTCTATAATTAGAAAGCATAAAAGCAAACCCCAAAAACGAAGATATTTTACAAAAGAAACAGAACAGGCGATTGTTAGATACAATCGCTCTTCTGATGCCGAAGAGAGAAGTGATATCTATCAAGAATGGATACATTGGCCATTTTACAAATTAACAGAAAATATTATTCATACTTTTAAATTTTACCACACTGATGGGGTAGAAAATTTAGAAGATTTACAACATGAAATAATTACATTTCTACTATCAAAAATCCATCTATTCAACCCAGAAAATGGGGCTAAGGCATATTCATATTTTGGTACTATAGTTAAACGATGGTTGATTGTTTATAATCAAAAAAATTACAATAAAAAAATTACAAATGTTAATGTAATGGATTTAAGTAGTTATTCTAATTTAGATTCAACTAACCCAGGATTTGTTGCCTCATCAAGAATGGAAAAGGAATTAAATTCTATTATGAGAGATGATAATGAAGATTTTGATGGGGATGAATTAAGTCTTAAAGGATATACTCACAAAGATAAACTATCAGTTTTTATAGATGAATATGTTAAATATTGTACAGATAACATTTATAAAATTTTTCCAAAAGAATATGATGCTTCTATTGCAGATGCTATTTTAGAATTATTTAGAAAAAGGGAACATATTGATATCTTTAATAAAAAGGCACTTTATATTTTTATTAGAGAACAAATTGATGTAAAAACTCCAAAAATTACTAAAATTGCTAATGTTTTATACGCAATTTTCAAGGAAAAGTATATGTTTTATTTGGAACATAATAGATTTCCATACAAATAAGTTCCATTTAATGATATTTATAATCAAAAATTATGGGACAACTAGATTCAATTGTATTTGGTGATAAAAAATTTTCTGATATTTTAGAAGAAATTTATACAAACCAAAAGAAAAAAGAAGCACAAGTAACAGCTTTAATAGGTGAATTAAAACCTTTAGTTCAAGAAATAGGTGATGCCACTCTTATAGTTCCACTTATTAAGGAATATATGGAGATTGGTGTTAAAAATGATGAGGCCTTAATTAAAATGGCTACTATTGTTCAAAGAGTTATTAATAACAGTCAAACTGATGATGGTAATTTTGGGATTTCTGAAGAAGAAAAAAATCAATTATTAGCTGAAATGGATAAATTACAATCAGGGAAAGATAAAGAATAATGGCTAAAAGAGTAACAGGAAGTAATAAATCTAAAACATCAATTTCATCAACCCCTGCGGGTATTTTTGCTGCTAGGGTTAAGGCTATTATATTAGATAATACAACTTATCCTGATAAATTTCAAGAATTAGGAGATTGGTCAAGTATTGGTACTATTTTTTGGGACTTACCAACAGCTCCTAATATAGGTGATGCTAATCCAACTCAAAATGCTACAGCAAAACCTTTATTTCCTAATGAAAAAAAATATCCTTTAATAAATGAAATAGTTTATTTAATTACTATGCCTGATAGTAATAACCAAACATCCCCAAATAAAAAAACATTTTACTATTTCCATCCAATAAATATATGGACTAGTAATCACCATAATGCTATACCAAATCCATACCAAAATACGTTACCACCTTCCCAACAACAAGATTATAAATCAACAGAGGGAGGTAATGTTAGAAGAGTAACTGATGAGGGAACTGGAATTGATTTAGGTCAAACTTTTGAAGAAAAATTAGATATTAAAACACTTCTCCCATATGAAGGAGATATTATACATGAAGGAAGATGGGGTCAAAGCCTTAGATATGGTTCAACTGTTAATGATGCTTCAATTTCTAACCCATGGTCTAGTGCTGGAAAAAATGGATCTCCTATAATTATTTTAAAAAATGGTCAACATGATGATGGTACAGACCCTTGGGTACCTCAGGTAGAAGATATTAATCAAGATAAATCTAGTATTTATTTAACTTCTACCCAACAAATTCCAATTGAAACTGCTGGAGATAATTATAAATCATATAAAACACCTCCTATATCCCCTAACCAATTTAATGGAGATCAAATTATTTTAAACTCAGGGAGATTATTATTTAATTCTAAAAATGATTCTATATTATTAAATTCTTCCAAAACTATTAATTTACAATCCTTAGAAGATATAAATTTAGAAACTCCAAAAACAACAATTGAATCTAAAGAGATTTTATTAGGAAATAAATTTGCTTCTGAACCCATTATATTAGGAGATAAATTTTTAAATGATATGAGTAAATTACTAACTCAAATAATAGCATTAAGTACAGCTCTTCAATCTCCAATAGGTAGTGGTGTTCCTTTTGTACCTAATGCTACCATACCAATTCCAGCTGTTCAACTCCAGCTCCAAGCAAATCAAATGCTCAGTAGTATTGAAACTTATAAATCAAAAGTAACTAAAACTAAATAATGGCTTTAGCAAAATTAATAGTAGGTCAAATGGTAGGTGCAGCAAAAAATGCATTTAAAATGGACATTGTTGTAGATACAATTAAAGAAGAATTAATTAATCAAACAGCAACCCAGATAGAAGAGAGAGTACCAGTTACTCTTCCATTTAATACAAGATCAGCCTTAAAAGGAGATTTAATAATTAATAATAATTTATTAACACCTGAAAATCTTCAACTTGTCTCTGAAATACCAGAACCTATAAAGAATGATGTTAGAGCTACTTTAGATGAAATAGAAAAAGTACTTAATAAAACTATAAAGACAAAAAATCAACTACAAGGAAATTTAAATACTCTCTTAAAACCTGTAGATACTTTATCATTATTTGCTGAAAATATAAGTAAAGTAATCCCACCATTAAATGGACTTGTTTTACTTATCAAAAATATTCCTCTACCAACCGCTGTACCTCCGGGTGTTGGTTTACCATCATCTATACTTACTAACTTTGCGGATTCATTAGATGAAATAAAAAAAGGGATTGATAAGTTAGAGGGTCCTGTTAATACAGTTAATTCATCAGTTAAACAAATACAAGCAACAATATCACCTATAGTAGGAAAATTAAAACTTTTAGATCCAATTTTTTCTAGTGCTACTACAATTATAATCTTTATCAAAACTTTATTAGATTATGGTCCTTTTGCAACAGAACAACAAATTAATGAAATATCAAATTTAGTTACATCTAATATTGAAGAATCATTAGCATCTACATCAGGCCCAATTGTATCTCAATCTAGTGGAGTATGGATTAAAACTTTTAATTCTGGAAATGGAACTTCAAATTCCCCAGAAACTCCTCCACCAACCCCAACTTCTCCCTTCACCTCAGGAAATGGTGATGTTTGGACATTCTTTTCAAGTAATCAAGCTGCTAATGATTTTTTATTAAGCCAATTAACTCAACCTAATAATAATCCTTTAATTTATAGAGGATATAAATTACAAATTGAAACAGACCCTAATAATAGATTTTCTTTCCCATCAAGAAGAATATTAGCTACTTATACTATTAGTAAAGACAATATTGAAGCTCAAAACACAATAATAAACTTTCAATTAAGACTTGTAAATTCAACAATATATAATCTCCCTGATAAAGATTATTCTTTCTCATCCTCAATTCAAGCTTTAATAGCTGAAACTTATTATGAAATTGATCAATTTATTTCAGGTCAACAATCTATTCAATCAAAAATAAACAGTGAATATATATATGACACTAATGGTGTGGCTGTTGGTCGTAGACCAGGATTCCCAGGATATTCATTAGGACCATATCAAAGAGAAATACCTAATAGAGGTCAAAAAATATCTAAATCTATATTAAAAAGATCATATTTTGAAAGGTTTATTACTAACCAAACTGAGGATGGTATTTTCTTAGCTTCTCCTGTAACTATAGAAGGTAAAACTATAGGTCAAAAAGCTATTAATGAAATATTAAGCCCAACAGCTAAAGGTGGAAGTCCTATGTCTGTAAGTGGGGGAGATGGTAGTTTTGGAACAATAATTGGGGATACAAACGTGGGTATATTTGTACCAAAACAACAAAAACCTTATATTTTTGAAAGTTATTTAGAACTTTATCCAGATGCAAAAGGTGAATTTTTTATAGAAAAAGTAACAATCCCTAAAAATGTTAAAGCAACAGTAGATTCAAAATCTAATAATTCATCTATAGGTTCTCCAACTGCAGCAGTTACACCTCCACCCCCACCTAACCCATTTTACCCATTTGATAGAGGGGGTGTTAGAAATGGTGAACGAAAATATTACACAATACCTAATACATCTCCCCCAGTTATAAGAGCATATGAATGGGATATTCTTCGCGAAAAATGGATATTAAAAAGCACTTCAGGTGGAACAGGAGGAGGAAAGGGTGGTTTCTCAGGGGGACCTTTGTAATTTGATTAAAACTTCTTAAAATATGAGTATTCAAATTCCAAAAATCATTCATCAAATATGGGTTGGAGATGATCCAATTCCCGATTATTGTATGGATTTCCACTTAAAAATGAAACAACTACACCCTGATTGGGAAGTTAACTTATGGGGAAATGAAATATTTACTACTTACTATCCTAATGATCCTTTCTTATCTAATTACAAAAAAAATGCTGAATTATATAGATGGGCTTTTATATGTGATAGAATTAGATTATTATTACTTAGAGATTATGGGGGAGTTTACGTTGACATAGATGCTGAACCTATTAGATCATTTAATAATATTTTATCTAAATTAGAACCCCATCACACATTTTTCTCAGGTCTTAAACCAACCCAAGAAAATAATACTTTACTAGATTGTACAGTTTATGGTTCTGCTCCTAATTCTAGAGCAGTTAATCTATGTCTAGAAACGTATGATGACGTAAATTGGGCTAATGGATGTAAGATGTTTAGTGATGCCTTAATAGCGCATATGGACACTGATATAGCGTTATTTAACTATAAATACTTCTATAATTGGGAACGAAATGATCCCCATACTATAGTATTACATGATGTTGAAGAAACTAGACTTTTTAGTTGGGTAAAAGATGGAGAAACTAAAACTTGGTAATATACCCCACAATTCCATGCAAAAAAATAATTAATTTAATATTTATAATAAAAAATGAAATCTACAGAACTTAAAAACATGATAAAAGGAGCCGTAAAAGAGGCAATTCAAGAAGAATTGAAAGATATTCTTTTAGAAGCTGTTAAAGCTCCAAAAGCATCTACTGTAGCCGTTGTGCAAGAATCAGTAACCCCAATCCAACCTCAATCAACCCAACCTTCAATGACTGCTGAACAAAAAAGATCAGCATATCAAAATATTTTAGGTGAAATGGGTGGAGCAATGACAACTAATAATGTCCCTCAAAGGTTTAATCCTACAGGTGGAGACTCAATTAATGGTTCTTTACCTCCTGGAGAAGTAGATATGTCTCAAATAGCAAATTTAATGGGTAAAAAATAATTTAGATGGCTCAAATATTAGCAAATAAAATCCCAATTGATTCCAACCCTAGAAAAGCGGTTGGTTTTGGCTTTCCTTTAAATGGTAATGCTGTATTTGTACCTACTTATACTACTAGAGAACAAACAAAAGCAAATTTAATTAATTATTTATTAACTAATACTAATGAAAGGATATTTAATCCTAGTTATGGGGCTAATTTAAGAGCCCAAATTTATGAAGGTTTAAGTACTGATAATTTTTCAAGTTTAGAAGATGTAATTATACAAGCTATAAACGATAGATTTCCAAATGTAGAAGTCGAACAAATATTATTTACCCCTGAACCTGATAATAATACTTTATTTTTTACTTTAATATACCAGATAGCTTTACTATCAGGTACAGATGAAATAAATATACAACTTACATAATGGCTGAATTAAAAAGAGATATAAGATATATTGATAGAAATTTTAATGATTTTAGAAATGCATTAATTAATTACTCTCAAACATATTTTCCAGACACATATAACGATTTTACTCCTGATTCTACAGGAATGCTATTTATTGAAATGGCTTCTTATGTAGGGGATGTTTTATCATTCTATTTAGATAATCAAGTACAAGAAACATTTATTCAGTATGCTCGTGAAACTGAGAATCTGTTTAATATGGCTTACATGCTAGGTTATGAGCCAAAAGTAACTACAGCTGCAAGTGTTGATATTGATTTTTACCAACAACTCCCCGCAAAGTTAAGTGGTAGTGTTACAGTCCCTGATTTTGATTATGCTCTTTTAATACCAGAAAATACTACAGTTCAACCAGAAGGAAATGATCAAGAATTTATTATTGAAGATGTAATTGATTTTGCATCCTCAAGTTCACTAGATCCTTCCACAGTTACCGTATACCAAATTTCAGGTACGACCCCAACTACTTATCTAATTAAGAAAACCAGAAAAGCAATTTCAGCAACAATCAATACAACAACTTTTAACTTTTCTTCCCCAGTTAGATTTGATACTCGTAATATTGCTGATTCAAATATTATAGGAATTTTAGATTGTGTAGATTCTGATGGGAATGAATGGTATGAAGTACCTAACTTAGCACAAGAAAATGTATTTGATACTATTAGAAATACTAATACTAATGACCCAAATGTAGAAGATGATGGGGCAGGGAATGATGTTCCTTATTTACTGCAATTAAAATCAGTTCAAAAAAGATTTACAGCTAGATTTGTAAGTACTGGTTCACTACAACTACAATTTGGTGCTGGTAGTTTTGGAGATAATGATGAAGAAATAATCCCAAACCCAGATAATGTAGGTTTAGGTTTACCTTTTGAAAGAGATCAATTAACAACAGCATTTTCACCTTTAAATTTTGTATTTACAAATACTTATGGTATTGCCCCTTCAAATACTACTTTAACAGTTAGATATTTAACTGGGGGAGGTGTTGGTTCTAATGTTGAAGCTAATACTTTAACTGTAGTTGATGATACTAATGTTTCATTTACAACACCAGGTTTAAATCCTGCACTAGCTGATAATATATTTAGATCATTAGCAAGTAATAATCCTTTAGCAGCTGATGGGGGGAGAAATGGAGATACAACAGAAGAATTAAGACAAAATGCTTTAGGTAATTATCAAACACAACTTAGAACAGTAACAAAAGAAGATTATTTAATTAGAGCTTTATCTATGCCTTCTAATTTAGGAGTTATAGCAATGGCTTATGCCGAACCTGTTAAAGTAAATGAATATGAAACAGGCACTCTACCTTCAATTTTAGATTTATATGTTTTATCTTATAACCTTCAATCTAATTTAAAAACAGCATCACCAACCTTAAAAAGAAATTTAAAAACATATCTTTCTGAATATAGAATGATAAATGATGCCATTAATATTAAGGATGCTTTTATAATTAATATTGGTATTAATTTTGATATAGTAGTAAGGCCTAACTATAATAATAATGAAACCTTAACTAAATGTATTGAAGCTTTAGCTAATTATTTTGATATCAAAAATTGGCAAATAAATCAACCAATTATTATTCCAGAATTAAATATTCTTTTAGATAAAGTTGAAGGGGTTCAAACAGTTAAAAATTTAAAAATTGGTAATTTAGCAGGTGCTGATAATGGGTATAGTGAATATGCTTATGATGTAGTAGGAGCTACAATCAATGATGTAGTTTACCCATCAATTGATCCTATGGTATTTGAACTTAAATATCCTAATATAGACATTAAAGGTAGGGTAGTCCCACTATAATAAAAAAACAAAATGGCAGTATACAAACTTTTTCCAACAAAAGATGCATCACTTTATAGTGAATTTCCTAGTACTAATACTGGCTTAGACCAGATATTAGAAGCTTCTACTTATTTAAAAACTGGAACTCCATATGTTAGTAGATATTTAATAGAATTTTCAACAACTGAAATTCAAAATGTACTTAACAATAAAGTAGGAGACTCTTCTTTTGCTACTTATTTAAGAAACTATTCAGCACTTGTAACTTCTTTAAATACAGATTCTAAATTAGAAGTTAAAACAGTATCTGGAAGTTGGAATATGGGAACTGGAAAATTAGGTTATAGTCCTGCAGTTGAAAATGGATGTAGTTGGGTATGGAGAAGTTATTCAGGTTCAAATGCTTGGGTATCTACCGGCAGTGATTCATATGCTAACCCAGTTTACTCACAATCATTTAGTTATGGAAGTACAACGGATATAAATGTAGATGTTACGCCATCAATTCTATCTTGGTATAGCGGTTCAATTCCAAATGACGGTTTTTTAGTTAAACAACCTGATGCTGTTGAATTTGTTCAAAATCCAAATGTTGTAACTACATTTAAGTATTTTTCAATTGATACAAATACAATATATCCACCATCATTAGAATTTAAATGGGATGATTATACTTTTAATACTGGCTCATCCACTAATACAATATTGGGATCTGCTGAAACTTTCATGTCAGTTTATAATAATGAAGGCGTATATTATTCTGAAAGTGTAGCTAGAATGAGATTAGCTGCTATCCCAAAATATCCTTTACAAACATTTAGTACAGCATCTGAATGGACTACAAATTTCTTTTTACCTGAAGATGTATCTCTATATGCAATTAAAGATACAACAACAAACGAATTTGTAGTCGATTTTGATTCTGATTATACAAAAATTAGTGCAGATTATTCATCAAGTTATTTTGATGTTTACATGAATGGTTTAGAACCTGAAAGATATTATACAATTTTAATTAAAACTGTATTAGATGGTACTACAAAAGTATTTGATGAAGATATAATGTTTAAAGTAGTTAACGGTTAATTATGGCGTACGGAAATTCAAATGGAGGAAGTGGTGCTGGTGCTGGTAAATCAGCACAATATAATGATGAACAAAAAGCCAAAGCATTAGCCTTAAAAATTAAAAATGAAGAATTATCTTCAAAACCCAGAGCTTATGGAGGTCAACCTTCTTCAGGCATTGGTGCAGGTTCAGGTGCTAAACCCCTTCCAAAAAATATTTCAGTATTTTCTAATAGTTCAGGTGTAGGTTCAGGTTCAGGAGGTGGGACACCTATTATTAATGGTCCTAAACCAATCCCACCTGCTCCAACCCCTCCAGTTCCAACTCAACCTATAACAAGTAGTGCGAGACCAAAAGACCCATCAGAAATTGCAGTTGAAAATACTCCATCAATTTCAAATTTAACAAAACAAGTTTTTGATAAAAATAAATTTAAAGAAACTATTGATACCAGTTTTTCTCAATTAGGAGATCAAAATCCAGTAGATGAAGGTTTTTTTGATATTAACTTGGCTACTATAGGAGATTTTTTTACATTATATGATCAATTTTTTTATGATATTCCAAAAGAAGGAGATACAAATTCTCATACTTATTTAGCACAAACAAGTGGGGAATACGCAAATTTTGAATTAATACAAGAAGAAATACAAGCTTTATTAGATGAAATAGGAGAAATAAGACTTGAAAATGTAGAACTTAGAACCTCTCAATCTTTACTTGAAGTAGAATTAGCAAGTGCAAACGCAACAATTTTAGCAACTCAAATTAGACAGGTTTAAAAATATTTATAAATAAATGGCATCAATACCAACAGCATCAATAGATCTAATTAATCCAAATTTTGCATCTGGAGAAGGATATGAATTATCAGATCAATCCATTATTCCTAATGCTAATATTAAAGCAACCTTCACCCCCTTCCAAGATATAGTAGAAATTTGGGCTTATGATATTAATAATAATTTAATAGGTGGTAGTGATAATTTTTTAGATTATACTCTTATTGATTCTCCTACTGATGGGGAACCTAATGGTAATACTAGTGAATTATCAGTTAATCCTGAAAATGATCTTTTTAATTTAGGATTTGATCAAGGTAATATAAATGTAGTTTATAATTTTATTCAATATAAATTAGCATCTAATAATGAAATTAAATATTATATATCAGAAATATCATCTGATAGAACAGAATTAAGACTAAAATCTAACTTTATTGATAGTAATCAAATAAAAGATTCTTATTTTGCATTTAAATCTGAATTAGATGCCAATATTTACTTTGATGAATTTTATTTAAATTTTGGGGATAATGAATATCAAGTTTGTGTAAATTGTCAACTTGATATATCAACCGAAGAACCTTCAGTTCTAATAAAATTATACGATGCATTACCTTTAGAATTTGTTGAAAAAGATGAAGTATGTGTTGTAATTAAACCTGCAGAATCATTAGCATATAGTGTCACATTTCCAGAATTAGAAATTCCTGAAAATTTTACATATATTAAAGGTCCTAATTATAACTTAAAAATAAATGACTTTACAAATAATTCAACAAATTTACAATCTCAAAACGATTTATTAAAAACAAATTCCTCCGGTTCTTCAAATGAATTACAAAATATACTTAATAGAAAAGGTATAACATTAACACCTAACTATTCATATGATACTTTTAATGAATTTGTTAATTTTTCTTCTGCTAAAAAAAGAATCGAAAATTTTGTAGAAAAAGTAACTCAAATCCAATCTTACCAAGCTGATATAGACTCACTTAATTTAATTTTAGGTCCTACTTCTGAATCATTTACAGTTTCTTCAAGTATAGCTACATCATATCAAAAAATTGAAAGTTTAGTTAAAAATTTTGATGGGTATGAATATTTTTTATATTATGGAACAGGTTCATCTTCATATCCAAAAACAGGATCTGCTTATCCATATGAATTATTACCAACCTCAAACCCAACAGTTTCTGTTTGGTTAGGTAATGATCAAGAAAATGGAGAGAATTATGGAGGTATTTTACTATCGGCTTCATTATATGATAATAATAACCAAAACTGGTTATACTACACAATACCAGAATTTATTAGAGATAATAATGATAACAACCAATATCTTGAATTTTCCAACATGGTTGGTCAACATTTTGATGAAATATGGTTATACACTAGAGCGGTAACTGAAAAATTAAATACAACATCCCAATTAGATGATGGTGTTCCCTTAGATTTAGCTGATGATGTTATTACATCTTTAGGTTATACAGGATTTGGAAATAATTTTAACAACCAAGATAATTTTATTGGGTTAGTAGGTGAAGATAATGGTTCATATGTTCCACCAACAGGAAGTGAATTAATTACAAATTATATTGCAGTTAATAATGGTCAAGTTGTTAACTATTGGAACCCAGATTATTCATGGGCAAATTATGTAGCACAATTAGAAGAACCAGGTTTCCCGTATGCTATAGATAAAGTTAGTAAAGAAATTTATAAGCGCCTTTACCACAACATGAACTACCTTGTTAAGAAAAAAGGTACAATTGCAGGTTTAAGACAACTTATTAATATTTGGGGTATTCCA
>Ga0181379_1000787_pt1 | contig 15284 bp, 14 predicted proteins | sample 2SPOviralmetaG_FD_130115 | JGI IMG/M metagenome (GOLD analysis project Ga0181379, IMG submission 130115) | Marine viral communities from the oligotrophic San Pedro Time Series (SPOT) site, San Pedro Channel, CA, USA - 2 SPOT_SRF_2009-07-10 | ecosystem: Environmental > Aquatic > Marine > Strait... | reverse complement strand
ACGACTTCTTCAAAATTACGGAGGATACGGGCGGGATTACTCTGGAGGTCAAGATACATAACTTGGTACGGAGAGGAATGAATATTCTTGTAATGTTTGAAGAAGTTCTCTTTCCCCCCAACCATACCTCCGTACTCTTCAGCGATTTTCTCTAACTCCATCTTATTCTGCTGACGACATATGAAAACACTATTCGCATTATTTCTAATCATACCCGATACCGCTCGAAACGATTGAGTAGATATCAAGTAGAAATCTATATAATGTCTGAATCTTGTAGAGAAGAAAGAGACAGCATTGCTTTTACTGAAATCTTGAGTCAAGATATCATCAAGTATCAGAGCATACGAAGGTCGTTCATCGCGTTTGTATTGTGCTTGTTCTTTCATTATCCCCGAAATCATACTATCCTCATAATGATCATAACAATTGAAATGTTTTGAAAGTAATACCCCCTTGTTATCTGTATGTAATGTATTGGAGATAAATGTCACAGTATCAAACATACCCTTATAGAAATCTTCATTCATAAAGAAATTCACAAGAAGGTTTGATTTTCCACTTCGGACAGATCCGATGAGCAAACCCAAGCACGGCATTTTCGGTAAGTTGTCATGTATATCAGAAAAGCGATCATCTTCTTTTAAATCTTTCACTTTGAGTATTTGAGGCACGGGTTTTGTTTCCATTTACTACTATATAGATAATTTATTCAATATATAATATTTAAATTACTAAAAGTTGCTTCGCTTACAAACCCATATTTGCTAACAGATTGCCATACTTACCCGCTCCTCTATGACGACCCCATTGGTTATTGACTTCGCTCATCGTCTGTTTGATTTGTTTTTGTTGTTCTTCAATTTGCTTCACGCGTTTCTTTTCTTCTTTGCGATCTTTTCGCATCTTTTCATATGCTAATAAAGTATTCAATTGAGAGCGTTCAATATCTTCAGCGGTGATTGAGGATCGCACCGGTGTCGGAGAACGTGGTGCTTTCTTCTTGGGTCGTTTCACATATTCTATTTGTTCTTCTTCGGAAGAAGTATCTTCAATGATAACTTGTTTGACTTTCTTTGCTTTTTTATTTAATTTCGCATTCTGGATTTCAAGATCTAATTGTTTATCTTCTAATACCATCTCTTGCTGTTGCTGATCTAGTTGTCGTGCTTCTGCTTCTAGTGCTTTCTTTTTTGCGAGATTAAGGCGTCTGGTTTCACGCCCTCGAGCAAGTGCGTCTCGTCTCTTTTGTTTATCTTCTTCAGACAATTCTTTTCTTGCTCTCTTGACTTTCTTGGGACTGGTAGAACGTGTCGGTCGTCCCATCTTGCGTGGAGGAGCATCGGCGAATATTTCATTTTCTACAATATCCGGTTTTTTTACAAAATCTAAATCAATCGTTTCTTGAAGATCATCAATGACTCTATCGGCGTCTTCTTGAGTTGGTTGAGGGTGGATAAAGTTTGGTTCTTCATCTGCTACTTCTTCTGCTACTTCTTCTACAACCATCTCTACTCGTTGAGGTGGTGGTTTAATATCAAAATTAAGGAGTGAAGGTAATGACATGTATGCTATACTAAAGATTATATTTTTTTTATGTGCGTTTATGATTTTTGACGAATATGGAGGACTATTACAGTTGTCCCGACAAGTGCTTCACAATAAGTTTCATCGCCATAGACCAGCGATACATCTAACTGATTGACTTTCATCGGTTGCGGATTGTGAAGATCAACATAGACGAGAGTATTCGGTTCAAAGAAAAGACGACCCGTTTCATTCTGACCATCAAAGCGAGGTAAGTGGGATATGATTCGCGATGGGTTTCCATTACCAGCATTCATAGTCTTTTGATTGAAATTATCAAGTCTGACAAAGATAGATTTTGTAGAGCGAGTCAGCGGTCTATTGGTAGAGTTGAGGACTTGGATGGCAAACTCCACACCATCATAAGCATCTGCGACCCATGGAGGTATAGTGTCTATTTCTGCGGGCATATTCGCAAATCCAAGTAAATCGCGAGTATTCGCATCATCAGTCGGAATATATGAACCCGAGGGAGCAACAATAAAGACCGGTCTCAAATCGGGGAATGTATTAGTTGCCACATCAAACTTGGGATATGGAATGCCAGCAAGATTGATATTCGTCCATCGTCGCCCCAAGTCCCGATACGCCGCATATGACTTTGCCGTCGCACGTTCCATACAATATGTATAATATGATGGAATGGTTGATGGACCTTGAATAGAAGAAAATCCAGAATTCGGCACCACATAATCTTGAAGCACAATACCATAATCAAACGCCGGATTACCACTTGCTCGCTCAAGATTATTATTGATACACATGACCGGTTGAAGATTCCAAGCAGTCTGATCTATCGGTTTAAGATTTTGTAAAACTGGATCTGCCGTCGCATCAAACTCTATGAGAACGTCAGTCCCCGCACCGCCACTTCTAATCATAGCGATACTGACTCTTGATCCATTACAAATAAATTGAACTGCGATGTAATCTCTATTTGCTCCGTTGGTAGTCATATCATAGAAAACATTGAATGGTGCCGCCGTCGTTCCCCCACGGGTGTAATCTACCATAACTAACTTCGGTTGTAATGGATCACCCGTAATACCGGGACCTTTGGGTATAGTTGCGTCTGGAACACCGGGGACGATTTGAGCGACACGAAGCAATCCATCAGCACTTACCATCACCGCATAATCAAAATAAGTCTGTAACCATCGCGTATCTGTGCGATTTGCCACCCCGCCCGCATCGGTTCTCCAGTATTGTTTCCCCGCTGGGTGCTTGAAATCATACGGACCGAGGTTTCTTGCGGAAGGTGCCGCCGCTCCAATGGGATTGACACAGCGAGTTGTAGAAACTCGTGAAAGACCAACCATGAAACGAGTCGGTAAATTTACTCGTGATGTATTGGTCACATTTGTTATATCAAAAGTACAACCGCCATTTGCTAATGATACGGGACCGTGATCAAATGTAGTTCCGAAAGTATATCTCTGATATGATTGCGGAACCATTCCCACAGTGTTTCCAACCGCAACCACATTGTAAGGTCTCGCCACCGCCCCCGTGCCACCCAGAGCGGTCTGGGTTCTCATTCGGAGATCACAAGCATCTAACGCGTGATTTCTCATTGTTCCAGCGTTTGCTCCACTTGACAGAAAGTCTTCTGCTGTCACTCGGCAGTAAAGTTGGAATTGATATCCTTGACTTTCTCCCGTGGCGGGATCTCTCACCACTTCGCACTTATGGATTTCTGATCCATTTGTCAGATAATTTGGGTGGTGAAGACCTTCATAGAGTGGTTCGTCTCCCGCCGCACGCAGATCATCTTGTGTGTTTTTTGAAGCAAGATTATTGATGATTCTTGATACTTCTCTTGCGATCTCTTCTTGACTTATGTCAAGAGTTCCTTGTCTGTCTGGAAATAATTCAAATCGGATTGGAGTGGATAAACATTCACTTTGAGTATCACGCCGATCAATAGCACCCGCTGGACCACTCGTATCAATTTTTTCACCCAAGTAAATATACAAGACTCGACGCCCCGCTTCAAGACCCACAGACCCATCTAAACAAATCTTACATGATTGGAGAGCGACTTGAGCATTTTCCGGAATCTCCAAAGTAGAAGTTATGCTATTACGAAACGCATATGGTTTGAATATGCTTGACCGCTGACCGACCAATTGACTTTCACTTGCGTCGTTGGAAAGTATCACTAAACTCATTATTTATATGATATAGTATATATTTTTGTATCATAAGAAAAAAATATAATATTATACATAATGCCGAAACATTACGAGAGTGATAAAGATCCGAAACTTCCACCCAAGACAAATAACAATTACAAGAAAAAAGATGTCTTTGAAACGAAAGAGAAATCCAAGAAACCCAAGAAACCAAAGTCAAAGTCAAAGAAGAGATCATACTAAAAGTTATCAACTTGATAACTTATGTTTGAAATATAAAAATAAAACATTAGTATAAGTAATGTATAATACAAAACAGAATAAAGGCAAGAAGCGAACCGATACTGAAACACCATGCGGGTTATGTAATTTTCTACACAAGATAATATCAGAACATTATGATCCTCAATGTATTTTAGATCCGTGTTGTGGCGATAGACGATTGACAAGATTATTCAATACTGCCACTATCAATTATGAAATCAAAGAAGGTACTGATTTTTTACTAGAAACAAAGAAACTATCTTGTGATATGGTGATTATCAATCCACCCTTCAATATCGGTAAAGGGACAAAGTTATCACCCGAAGTATTTATGGATAAAATACTCGAGTTGTGTCCGTCTGATATACCGATCTTTTTGATTACACCCATGGGTTACAGACTCAATCAGAAATGTAGAAGCAAGAGATGGAAAAAGATGAGGGATACATACCCTCCGATTCACACAATCATTTCATTACCTCTTAACATATTTGATGATACTTTATATCATTGTGAAGTTATCGGATACAATTGTGATAAATTACAACCACATTATTTTTTACCAGAAGAGTTTTTACAATAAGTTATCAACTTGATAACCTTTTACAGATTTCAATTTGAGATTCATCTATATCTAATCCGACTCCGGTGAAACCCATATCATCTGCCATACGAAGACTTGTTCCTTGACCGACAAACGGATCACATACTTCGGTGATATGTTTTCTTTGAAGAAACTCTAAACAAATCCGACATGCGTTATCTCCCATTCCGTGTTCATAGAGGGTATCACCTCTCTCAAAGACATCGGGCGTCGAACAACCGGGGGTTCCATGGCGAGAGTAACATACGACATGACTATATGTCGGTTTATATTTATCATTACTATTGACATCGCGTATCAGACATATCTTATGAAACATCATTCTCATTTTGAGTTTGTACGCAGATTCTGTAAGATAATATGATTTATCAATCAACCCTCTATGTTTCCGATCTGTTTGTATAAACATCGCATACCCCTTCTTTTCAACCGATAACAACAAGATCGGAATTGTTGTTCTCAAGAAAGATATATATTCTTTTTCCTTCATACCCAACTCACTCATCTCCGGCAGACTTGTCACCATCGCCGGTATCTCATATTGTTTGCTTTTACAATACTCAATCCCACAACCAAGAATATATTCCATATACATTATTAAAGAATAAGTTATCAAATTGATAACCTCTATAAATTAAATCTTTCAGATTAAAATCTTTTCTTCTTTTATCTGATGGACTATGATATATACTTGAGCAAGAAGATGGATATCAACCGCCGTGACAAGTATTACCACGATCTTCTCGTTCTTAAAGATATTTCAAAGTCTTTACCCGACGATATGATAGAGTATATGAAAATGACATACAAATATGAAACCATTCAAGAACGAACAAAACAGCACCATAAATACCATGTCTTACGCGAACTGCGTGCGAAACTCTACTATTCCAAGTACATGTATCGATACTATCTTGAATTATATCAAGATGACAAGAATAAAGAAGATCGCCAACAAGATATCATAGTGATAACAAATGCGATTGAAACAAGAGAGCAAACATAGATAAATGGATACTAAAACAGAGGGTAAATCATTGATAATTCGTTTGATTTTTCATATTCTTATCTATGTAGCATTAAATAACAAACACTATGCCATCAGTCATCAACAAACCATTTTTGAAGCACAATCTCAAGTATGGACTCAAGAGCGAATGTAAGATTTTACCCGCGATAAAGCGTCAGTTTGATAACTCTTTGAAACCTTCCCCCGACCCGTATAGCAACTTTGATTTTATCGGCGATAATATTATGGTTGAATTAAAAACCCGCAGAGGCAATCATATTGATAGAGGGTATTCAACATTTCCATTTGACACGTGTAAATTAAACAAGTATAAAATGTTAAAAAAAGAAAACCCACAACTCCAAGCATATGTATGCTGGTATTGGAAAGACATGAATAAATTACATTATTGGAAAGTACATGATACAGAAACGAAAGATGATGAAGAAGTTGATCATTATATTACAAATTGGAATGTAGATGGGAGACAGAAGTCAGTCGTAGAAGTTTTCAAAGAAGATACAGAATGTATTTCACTCTAAAAATAAACTAAAAATTAAATCTTCTGGAACTCTATATCTATCTAATTTAGTTGTTCCCGCACCAGCAATTTCACCTTCTACTTTTTTCTTTCTCTTATCATAACCACCATCACAAGTGCTTTTGTGTTTTTTAACCCCTCTTTTCTTCTCACCGACCGAATGAACATCATTCGCCACATTTAATTTATGTTTTCTTATGGCACGTAATGTTTCAGATTTACATAATAAATTACTATGAAGTTTTCTTGATTCACCCTTCAATGGTTTTTTAGTATCGTGTCGTATTGCTCCGTCTGTGGGTATGATAATCATATTACCACACGCACCACTACCATCACATTTTTTCGCATCCCACCCTTCTTTATTAGTCCAGATCCGAGTTCTCTTTCGATACCCCCAATCACTATACATACAATAATCAACATCATAGAAGGGTAAGTCTTTCATAATCTTTCTGTTTTTAAGATTACCAGTTTGCGGATTTTCCATAAACCAATACTCAACATCAAAATAATCAATAATCTCTAATGTTTTCAAGACTAATAAATCTGCTTCATCTTGTTCTTTTTCGTGAAGTTCTTTGCTGTAAATCGTCCCGTCTTTTAATTTGTTGCCATACCAACATTTTTTTAATTGTGAATAACTTGTACATGGCGGAGATGCCCAGATGATATCAAATTCATCTTTCGCATATTGTTTGTAATCAAAGTCCATCACATCGCATTTGTGATCTGCTGGTAAAAGCATATCAACTGATACTTTATCCCAACCCAATTGATCACAACATTTGCCGACAGAACCAGTGCCAGAAAAAAGTTCTAAAACTTTCATAATAATAATACACATAATATAAATACATTATTCAAACTCAATCATCATTTACAAGTAATTTCTGGAAGAGGAGGTGAGCGGTGTCGCCATCTGCTTTGAGTTTCTGATTCTCTCTTTCAAGTTGTTTATATTCCTCTCGGAGTTCCTCTAATACATCTACGGCGAGGTCGCCAGTCTCGGGGTCAGTCGTGTTGTCGTACTGCTCCTCTTTGAGTTTCTCATTCTCTTCTTTGAGTTGAGCAATCTCTTTGTTGAGTTCCTTCATTTCACCCATAAAACCATTGAATTGTGTAGCAAGAAGTTGTTTCTCGCTTTCAGTCGGGTCTTGCTCAAGTTGATCGCGACGCTCAATCTCTTCTTTGAGTTTCTCATTCTCTCTTTCAAGATGGTCAAGATATTCAGTATAAGTGTAAAGGTCGCCCTTCCGATTCTCGGGAGTTACGGGGTCAAGGATGTAGTCTCCATTGTGCTCGTCGGAGCAGAGATGAGATTCTTCTGACATCCAGTAATCCTCGTCGCAGTGTCCGATAATCACATGGCAATCACGGGGATCTATTTTCCAATCCTCTATGGCATCTCTCATATCAGACATACTCTTGTAGAATATGATTTCGTCGCCGGAGTTCAGAGAGAAGCAGTGAATTTCTGACATAGTTGAGTTGAATAAGTTATCAAGTTGATACCTTTGTTGTTTGTATATATGATATTCTATAAATGTCCCTTATCAAATTTTTAGTCAATTTTTTATATTTTTTTATATAATACAAATCAAATTTCTACCCAAATCAAATTTCTTACTGATTTTTTACATTATTGATATAAGTTATCAAGTTGATAACTTATTCAAACTCAACCCATACTTCTTTTCTTTCAAACTTGATCCGACTTTTGATATGTTTTTTCTCTGCTTTTCGTCGGAGTTGCTCACGCTTCTCAACACTCAAGATCGGTTCAAGTCGTACAATACCTCCTTGTTGATTATATCTTTCGCATGCTTTTCTGACAGATAATAAATCTCCATACTGACGAATATAATTCACATCATCTATGATATCTTGATTGCTCGAATAATCACTCAACTCAAGATGATAATCCATGTCGCAATAATGAATGATCTTTTTGGACAACGCAATAATATTATCTTTTTCTTTGCTTGTCATTCGCCTTCGTGGATTCTCAAGTTTTAAATAACACAAGAGTTCTGTGATGTTTGTAATTTCTGGATATTTCAAAGATGTAAAATGTAGAGATTTCTGTGTTTCAATAACTTCTACAAACTTTTTTTTGAGATCATCTTTCATATCGCTTTTTGCGACAATAATCGGAAGTGGTAAATGTTCTATCATAGAAATCATATCATTACGGGTGTGAGACTTGTGGATACTAATCATAATATATGATATCGCAGATAATAAGATGTATTTTTAAACTCAATAATAATATATACACTATAATAAATGTCTGAATATGACGAAATGAGAATGATTGTCTGTGATCGCAAATCGGCGATCACCAAAGACGACGAGGGTCTCAATAATGAATGGATCAATGAATTCAATGAAACGATTCAAATGAAACCCGGAGATAGACTTGCTGTCTATAATGCTTTCATATCTGAAAAAGGAGCGGGCACAGCAGAAAGCATAGAGTTCAAAGATATCAATCTGAATGGTTCTAAAATACTAAAAGTCACGAAAACACAAACCATACCAGCGGGAGACACTAGAAATAATCAACTCCTCGTAGCAGAAAGTGGGAGACGATTCTATGCTCAAATAAGACGCGACGGGGCGGGTGATCATATAGTCGCCGACCGATTCAAAGAAGAGTTTATGTATATGGATTATGTTGAAAACGCACCAGAAAGTATTATTCAGAAAGATAATTCAACTTCACTTGTGATAAACTATTACAAAACAATGGACGGATTATGCTTGTATCAATTACCGAGACGATGGGGTAATGAAAACTTTTTTGATCTGGCGGGTGTCAAGAATACTGCTCCAGTCTCGTGGTCTGTAGATGATACTTTAGCGACGGGACGATGCCGAGGTGAGAACGTATTGATTGGGCGACAACTGGGAGCAGACCCCTCTGGTTTTCCTCCAGCGAATATGGAGTATTTTGATGTAGATGAAGTCTATGGATATGTGTTAGAAGATTACAAAATTATATTAGACTTTCAAATAAACATCGTCCCAGCACCCGGAATCCCGACAACGATACCCGGTCAAATCAGAAAAGGAAGAACAAAGAGACTTATCCTCAAAAATGATAATTCACGAATGACAATTATGATGCGAACCAAAAGTTTATTTCACCCACACAACGCAGATGGTGGTTTTGGGGTAAGCGAACCAGCACCCATCAACGCAAATCTATATTATGATTGGATTCCTCCGTATTATGCGATGGACCCAGAGTTTCACGATTACATTACTTTCAGAGATAGAGTTGATCTTTCTTTAGAACCCGGTTTCACATCTGCGAAATATGTCAGCGAAGAACTTACAAGACAATTGCGAAGTAGCAAACTTGGAAACGATGATATTCAAACAATAGAACGTGGTCAGACTCGGGGAGTGGATAAGTTTGCCGCGAAAACGATTACCAATCTTGAAAAGTTTGTAGAAACATCTACATATCGGAGATTTGTATCTTCAAATGATTATTTGGGTCAAGAGAAGTATTATGATGAAACACTCAACAACTCAACACCTCCCACGGCACCCGAAACCGAAGTCGGAACCAGCGGACCGACAACACTCAACACGGATGGTTCATTTAGACCCCCACAATCATTTGATCCGCAGATGATGTTCTATAATCAATATCAGTTTATCGCTACGAAACGACCCGACCTCGTAGAAGCGGGTGAAGAACTGAATGATATCTTTGGCAAAGGAATAGTAGAAGTCCCCGGTGGTTTTCAGAACCAACTATATTATACAACCAATCCAGTCATCACAGATATTCCATACACTCCAGAGAATCTTCTCAAATTGAAAAATTTCATTGACGCTCAAGGAAACTATCCCGAACTATTCTCTGCTAAAAATATCAGAAATGTATGTAGAACAAATACTTCTAATATACCCACTAATTCAAATCCTTATTATGAAGTAAGACTAGACAATTCGGCGGGTTTCAATACTCTTAAAGAAACATCATTCGTGAATATCAATAACGCTCGTTATCTACACATGAATCAGTATGAATCAAAGTTTTACAATAATCTACTTGATGGAGATCCCAAACTTGATGCGAACTGGGCGAACTATGCTCAACTCGGTTGTTCGTATTATGACTGGAGAGGACATCAAATCATAAACACCAATACGGGAGCAGTTGATAATACATTATTCTCGCGTGAGTTAAATGACCCAATCAATAGTAGTGAGTTTATCCTTGACCCATTCACACCCGTAGCAAATGGCGAACGGCGACTCAATTCATCTCCCTTCTTCTTTCATTATGATCCAACACAAAAAGATACTCTTTACTCCGACCCCCAAGCAAACGACGAACAGATGAGAAATGAAAATTATAGTTATGGTTGTTTCGGAAGACATAGCATCACGGGAGGAGTCGTCATCTATCCCAATAAAATAATAAATCGTGGTGGGTTCGGCGTGGGATTACCTCCTCAATTCTTCACGACAGACACGGGGGGAGTCGGAACGATTGAAACTGGTAGAAAACTTGGATATGATAGACATTGGAACGCATGGGGCACAGCAACCATCGGACTCACAAGTGGAATACCCAAGTATGAATATAAACAAACATATGATGGAACAAAAGATTTCTGGGATACAGAGACTCAAAACGGAGTGACACCGCCTCTGGTATCAGATCCAGTCATCGGAAATACAGTCGCCACCATTCAAGGAATCTACACGCAACCCGGCGTGAATGCTGATGATGATTTCAACAATAGTGTCAATGGTCATCTAACGAATGTTTATCTCGGGGCAGATTCACCCGCAGTCGCATATGATGGAGCACATTTCTCATTCAATAATTTACATACGCCACTCAACAAAGGTAATCTCAATACCCTCACAGAAAGCGACACGAGTGGCGATGAAGCACAAATCGTGTATAAAATCAATCCTCAACAAGCATATAATAGTTGGAGTCCATCTATGCGACCATATGAAGAAACAATTGATTTCAAGTTGTCGGCGGGAGGAACCGCCCAATCACGCAGACGAGTCAATCGTAATCTTGAAACTTTTCAAGTGTACGACACCACAACTGGAATCTTTATCGAAGACTTTGGATATAATCAAGATGTATGGGACGATTCATTATGGGGCAGACTGGGTTTTACATACAATCAACTTCACAATGATAACCCTCCCGAAAGACAAAAGCGATACACAGACTTTACAGATACATCTAATATCTTGACGACCAACGCAGATGTGAAAAGCAGAGATATTAAGTCATGGCAACAGAACAAATTCAAAGAATCACAATATTCAAATACCCTCTTCCACGCATTTCAATTCAAAGCATTCAGTGCGGGAACATCCGCAAATCAAGAAGTCTTTCTTGCCTTCTTACCCGAAATCATCGCTCCCACTACTTCTGTCTCTGTTGTAGCATCTGATTACCCCACACAAATCAATAATGGTTTCTACAATATCAGAAGTGATTTAGCACTGAATGTTGCCTCTGTGTTGGGTTCTGGAAACAATAAATATCCGATTGTGGGTATAGCGGATAAGACAAACTCTTTGAAAGATTTCTTTATCTCATCACCATCATCAATCAGTCATACAATCACTCACCCAACAACTATTTCAAGTATTACTACCTCAATCACAGATCCCGACGGAACTCCATCACGATGCTCACCGAATAGCGTCGTCATTTATAGAATCACACGTTCTGTTGATACGAGTTTTAACATTCTCGGCGATCTTGAGAAAAAATTACAAGAATTAGAATTAGAAAAACAGAAAAAATAAATCTAAAATAATAATATACAAGAGACTAGATAGATGCCCAGACATTCTCTCCACCCATCAGAAACCAATTCACAGAAGATAGATCGGGCAATTATCTCTCTAGATTTCCTCTGCCGAGAAGTCAGAACACTATCGAAAGATCAGAAGGCGATACGCCTCATGTTATTAGAAATTATGGAGAATACAAAGCAGTATGAATTTCCGGAAGCACCCACAGAAACCCCCGAACCCGTTCCAGAGAAATCATCGTGGTTTTGGTCTTCATAATTAAATCTATGTAATATTATATGGCGAAATCAGTAGTAATTAAAAACTCTACTAAATCAGATAAAAAACTCATGGCGATATTTACACGTGAAAACGGACGAACAAAAACTATACATTTTGGATCAAAAAACATGGACGATTATACTCTCACAAAAGATAAAGCACAACGAAAGCGTTATTTAGACCGACATCGTAAGAATGAAAACTGGAACAATCCCGAGAGTGCCGGAGCACTTTCTCGTTGGATCTTATGGGGGGATACAACTTCCCGAGGAAAGAATGTTTCCGCCTTTAAAAAGCGATTTGGTTATTCATAGTTTATATTTATTTCTATGCTTCTTATATATCATTGGATGGGTCTTGCTATGTCAATTAGTCTTCTAATTTTGCTTTATGAAGATATACATCTTGGAGCACATTTAAGGCAGTCCCTCGGATTCGTGAAGATTCCTTCAGAAAGTCTGCCGCCTCCGCCATGCCCTTAAACTTCTGATTACTTAACATAATTTTTACCACCGCCGCTGGACCGAGAGACACACCCGATAATTTCTTTGTAATATATCCCAGTCGTTTTGAGACATCTTGTTTGTTGGTGAATCCGAAGAGAGGTTCCATCGGTTTAATTTCGTTTTTTGCTACATACTCGCGAATATGCTTCTTGAGTTGAGGATCCTTAATTTCATTTTCAATCGTTCCATACTGATCAAAAGTCTTATAGTCGCTTCGTGATACAAATACTTTACGCTTTCCCAATACAAGATAATTCTCTGTGTTTTTACCCTTCTTTTTCAGATATTTATATTGAGCAATTTCAGTCAAGAGTTTCAATGTACCCACTTCCGCTCGATACGGATATTTCATCAAGATCTCAAGTATGAGTGCTTCTGCCTCGTGATCATTTTCACGCAACCCATCAATGATATCATAGACCATAGACGGAGCGACTTGCTGTTCTACTTTCTTATCTGAAACCTTCCGATCCTTTTTATCCTTCGCCACTTGCTTTTCCAAGTCTCGGATCTTTTCAATATAGATACCAACAACTTCTGCCACCTTTGTCACATTCTTCGTAGTCACATCTTCCCTCTCTTTAGAAAACTCACGCTCCCAGTTTGCCATCGCCAGCATCAGAGAGTAATAGTTTCTTTGAGTCGTTTTACTGAAGTTATTAGAATCAATCCATTCTGTCACCATATCGGGATCCATCCAGACTTCATCTTTAGTCGCACTCATAATCTTTGCGATCATTTTCGCATTATTGCGAACAGTATTATCCTTCACCGATTTCCCATAACGCTCTTTGATATCACGAAAGCGACTTTCAATTTCAGACAGATCCATTATTTACTTATATCACTTATCTATACTTTAAATCCCTTTTCTAAACGCAGATGTCTCTTGCGAAGAAATTACCCCTTGGCATGGTATAATCTAATCTATAATTCTAATCTAGTCTTGATACAATAAGTTATCAAAGTGATAACTTCTACTGCCACTGTCCTTCTCCAAATCTCTCATTCATACATGGAACCTCTTGACAACAGAATTCACACTTCTCATGCTCATGGCATATCCACTCAAAGGAATATAATATTCCACACTCGGCACATGGAGTAAATTGATATCTATCACATATATCATCAATGATAAGTTGCTTGTCTTTGACTTCTTCTTTGAGTTTCTTGATTTCTTCTTTGAGTTTCTCTTCTTCTTTCTGATTTCTGTCTTGCTCTTCAGCGAGTTCTTCATTCATGCGATCAATAACATCTGACATATGAGGTTCCAAATCCATAGTATATCTCTCTTTGCCAAGAAATTGCCCCTTGGCACGGTTAGTACAAATCTATTCTATATTTCTAATCTAGTCTTTTCACAATAAGTTATCAAAGTGATAACTTCTATCCAGAATCATTGTTATATTTCAACTTGTCTTTGTTCTTCTCAAGTTTCTTTGACAACTTTGGAAAGTATATCTCTGGGTACTCATACATTGTGTTTCCATACTTGTCTCGAGGTGTTATGATCTTGGAGACATATCCTCCACAAACTCTTCCGACTTCCATCGTATGTCTCAACCGTCTCACTTTGATTTTTTCCCACCGAACATCTTTGTCCTTTTTCGTTCTCTTGTCTTTTGTGAATCGGCATGTGTCGTTGCTGGAGATGTCACACCAATATCCATTCCTCTGGATATATCCGTGTTGTGCCAGATGATCTTCAAGATATTCATCTACCTCTTTGATAGACATATCTCTCAACAACTTCTTGTGTTTATCGCAACACTTAAGGGCACACGCTTTGCGATCAATTGTATCCAAACTCCTCGAGTGGTCGGGTATGAATCCTCGCCCGACTTTATGACATATGAATTCATACTTGGTTGTCAATTCCATCGGTATTTTGAAGGTTTTGATGAAATTCACACTCGTCCCACACATACAACCGTCCTTATTGAAACAATGACATACATCGTGATAATCTACATTGAGATTCATTTGACTTATCTCGGGTGTAATACTACGGATCTTATTTATTTCATACTTTAGTTTCTTACATTCGTCGGCATGTGCGTATTTATCGGGTTCAGCGTTTAACACATCTTGTGGAGTCATCTTCTTCAACTGCTCTATACTTCTCATCAGTCTATCTGGATATGTGGTACCATCCGTGATACTTCGGTGCCAGTTATCCCCCATTTGACGAACATCTGCCATTTGATTTTGATCTATTCTCAATTGTCGGTTGATATACTTTTGAATCGGTAGATGACAGATAGTATCATTGTCCCAGTCAAAGTACAGCGGTTTCGGAATCACGAGAACCTTATTACTGAACTTATACCTCCAGATCGCTCGCTGTATTTCTTCCGTGACTTGCCATGGCAACATATCAAGATATTCACCCAGTTTAGAATGATAGAATACTTTGCCACTGACCAAGTCCATCTGGGTTGTGAATGATTTGTCAAGGAACTTCGGTGAGGTAATCTGAAGAGAGAGAGTCATAGTTTTCGGAGAGTTGAAGAAGTTTATATATACGCTATCAAATTTTTCACTTATCAAATTT
>Ga0181379_1000786_pt1 | contig 15284 bp, 16 predicted proteins | sample 2SPOviralmetaG_FD_130115 | JGI IMG/M metagenome (GOLD analysis project Ga0181379, IMG submission 130115) | Marine viral communities from the oligotrophic San Pedro Time Series (SPOT) site, San Pedro Channel, CA, USA - 2 SPOT_SRF_2009-07-10 | ecosystem: Environmental > Aquatic > Marine > Strait... | reverse complement strand
GATGGCCGGCCGCCTCGACGACACCAGCGACGCCCTCAATGAACTCATCGTCCGCTCAAGAGACTTCAAATAACGAAAAGAGAATGGCTCGCTCGCGAAAGGGTGGCGCCAGCCACCCGGCGGGATACCAGAGGCCCCTAAACTTGCCAAAGCCCGTGGTCGTTGCCACCAAGAATATAAATCGCAAACTTGCCCTTGCGGGGGATTTCCGTCGGCGCCATGGCGATCTTGGCCCCCGCGGCCTCAACGTCGGCCACCGCCTGATCAATATCCTCCACCAGCCAATAGGGGCGAACCACCGGCGCCTCCGTGCTTCGCAGCGGCCCTCTCACGCCGACAATCGATCCATCGGCCAAGGTGCAGGTTCTGGCGCCACCGAGTAGTTCGTCCGGCTCACCAAATCTGACGCCGTGAGCAGCCTCATACGCTTTGCATACCGCATCCACATCCTCGGATACGATCTCCAAATAGTGAACTTTCATGATTCTTTCTCCTATCTCGTAATGCCGCTCTGAGTTCGCTGATATCCGCCCCCCAGGCTGAATCACGGACACATTCCTGGCGGCGCTGAAACGCGGCCTTATCGGCAAATATCTCGTACACAATAAAGGTGTTGTTGTGCTCAGCGCTTTGAGTGACTTCAAACTTCAAGCAGCCTTTTTCTTGGCGTGAGAGATCAATATGAGTTGAGAGGGCATCAACAACACCATCAAAATCCCCGTCGGGGACAATGATCCGGCCAGTTAAGATTACTTTCGATTATGAGCAACGGGAGAGAATTCGACATCGTGGTGTACCGCGACAGCAGCTTAACGGGTCAGCTGGTGGCGGATGGTGCTGACAGCGGTGGGGCTCTTAACGAGTTGGTCGTGGGATTTCAGAAAGACAGGGGAGCGTTTCCGCTCCCCTGTCTTTTCTTACTGAGCGGAACTGACCGGTTCAGCGGGAAGAACAAAATCGCTGATGAAGAAGCCCAGCAGGCTCTCCGTGGTCCCATCCACATGACGAAAATCAACAAGTACATCCTTACCGTTATTGACCTTTACCATCGTCCATGAGCCCGTGGACTCATCGTCCAGGCTTTCCGTGAAGCGCAGGGTCCCGCTGTCCGTGGTAGTCCAGGGCGCGTCGATGGTGCTTGTCTCTTGATCCTGGGTACCGGGGGAGAACGTCATCGTGCCACTGCCATCACCGTTCAGGGACACATCGGCGCTGTCTCCCTCACCGACCAGTTCAATGGTGAAATCAGCGCTCATTCCCTCTTCGAAACCCTGCTCGGAACGCTCCACCACGGCGACGCTACGGTTGCCGACAAGATCCCGCAGTTCCACGCTGAAACGGCCTATCCGCCCGAAGGTAATGACGTCCTCCGCGTCGAAAGCCATGCCCAGATCGCCATACGGGGTTGCTTCCACCGTGGCGCTGGCGCCGGGAGCACCGGAATTGCTGGCGTCGTACAAGCCGCCCGGGCCATCGGTTTCGGTTTCGACACCGTTTACCTGGAACTGATCATTGGTGATGGAATACGTGCCCCACTCGGACGATGTCGGGGTCAGATTGTCGCCGGTATATACGTCCTGGTTATCGGAATGCGCGACCACGTAATGACTGTCATCCAGGATCGTTAGAACATTAAAACCCACGTCTTCCGGCAGATACCAAGCGCCAACATAGTCGTTGCCCTCATTTTTAACTGCCTGGAAAGCGGTGGTGGCCTCCTCCTCGCTACCTAGAACCAGCTCATCACCCACCAGATTGATGGTATCCGAACAGAAGGTGTCGTCGCCGCAAATACCTCCCGACGCATCGGAATCACCGACCACCTCGAAGGACACGTCGCCGCTTTGCGGATTCCAGTCATAAAAGCCCCATTCGGCGGTCGCCGCGCCCTGGTCGTCATTGCCGTATTTGTGCGCGACGATATAACGGCCGCCGTGCATGAAGGTGAGAACGTTGATCTCTTCACCGTCGGGCCCTTTTCCGTTGCTGCTTTCTCCGGCGGGTTCAACGAATACCCAGCTGCCACGCAGGTCAGCCTGTTGAGACTCATTGAAATGGGTCTCCGCATCCTCGGCACTGACCAGATCCGAATTGGTTTGCGACCTTACTTCGGAATCATAAGCGGTCTCGAACGAGGCGGCTGGCTGAGCCAAATCCAATTGAGCGTTTGCCAGGTCCGTGTGGGTCTGACCCGGGATGGTAATCCCGTTATCCGGATCACCGTCCTGATCCAGCGACTGTAAAAGGCGCAGGATATTGGTGACCTGATCCGGCTGTTCGTCGCTGGCCATGTCGGCGGGAGTGACCCGGCCGGTCGCCGGTACCGAAGGCAAGGGAATGCCGCCGATCATAAACGTGACGGTGTCGCCGTCGACATAATCGTATTCGCCTAGAGCGTTGGTGCTACCGCTCCTGTTGCCCGGCGAGGTCCGGTAATTGATTCCCGCCACCGCGCTATCGGTGAAGACGCCCGTTCTTGCATTTTCGGCGGGCGCGTCTGAGCCACCGTCCGACGAAGATCCACCACCACAACCAGTCAACGCCACGGCACAAGCCAATGCAGTGAGCTTCAAGGTATTCATGATTCCTCCAGTACTATCAAACAAGTTCGAGAGCACTAGCTAATCATCTGCGACTGAAGCGCACATCCCCAAGATGGGGGATACAACCGGCTGCCACCGATCAAGACAGAAACGGCGTTCTCGAGCGCCCCTGCCGGTCGCGGGTGGCCGGTAACGCTTTCACCAATCGGGTGAGTTGCGCCTGGCTGGACACATCCGTTTTAAAGTAGATGCTCTTGATCTGACTTCGCACGGTATGCAGCGACACCCGACGGAAAGACGCGATCTTCGCGGCGGTCTGCCCACCGGCTACCAAGGCGGCGATCTCCGCCTCCGCCTGCGTGAGGCCGAGCAGGTTCGCCAGTTTTTTAGTGTCGAGTTCAGGCTCCGCGTCACCATCCACCAGATAGAGGGCGGCATGGGCCGGTACCGGCATCAGTGGCCTGTCGGCATCGGGATGCAAGGGGACGACCTGCAGCAACAATGGCGACCGTTCCGGGCGCGGCAAGGCAATGACGCCTCCCGTCACCGGCGCGCCCGCCGTGCCACCGGCGAAAGAGGCCTTCAAAAGGAAATCCAGCCTCTGCTGTGCCTCGCCGTTCTGCAATAACACCCTTTTGCCAAGACGAAGAGCGTGTGGATTATCTTGGATATGACGCCACGCGGCCTCGGAAACGTGTACCGCACGCTGATTGGCATCAAGCAGTATGAAAGCGCTGAAGCGGCCCGTATGCTCCAAATACCCCTGTTTCTGCTTTTGCTGATGGATTATGGCTTCCAGTCGAAGAGCACGGCGAATATGCGGTGCCAAAGCATTGAAGGCATCGGTTTCATAACGTCTGAAATGGCCCTGACCGCCTGTCCGCTGAAAAAACATCTGAATAGTCTGGCCCTCGAACTGCCAGACCGTGCCGCTGGCGCCATGGTGAATATCAAGCTCTTTGGCCCAGTCGTTAAAAAATTCGGAACAGTAGAAGGTTTTCTGGTCGCAGATGCCGTCCAGGTAAGAAGAATAGAACTTACCCGGCGGCAGATGGGCCAGCCCCGGGCGCCAGGGACACAAATTGACGAAGTGATCCACAAAGGCTTTATGGGCCTTATCGTCAGTGTTGACCTGAACACCTGAATACACCTGATCCGCTTGTTGATTCATTACCAATAGTCGGGCCGACCGGCTACCCGACTGGCGAACCATTTCTTTAAGGAACCCGTGCCAGCCGGACACCTCGTAAGGCGCGAAGTAAAGTTGATCCAGCAAGCGCTCCGACGCCAAAAGCCCACGCGTATTGTTCATTATCCCTCCCTGAACCCTCATTGGTTATCATCTCCCCAGAGAACAAATAACCAGAAGCCGTTTATATTGTCACCTTCAAAGCGGCAGATTCAGCACCATGGCGGTAAGTTGCGATTGAGAGTGAGTACCGGTCTTGCGGTAGATGTTTTTAAGATGGTGACGAACGGTATGCAAAGACACACCCAATGCAGCGGCAATGTCCGCCGGACGGCCCCCTTGAGCAATCCGTGTCGCAATGCGTGCTTCTTGTTCCGTTAGTCCCAACCAACGAGCAATGGCGCCCTCGTCGTCTATGTCTTCACTATCGATAGCCAGAATAAAAACAGCAATCAGACCATTCGACTCGAAAATCCCATCAATTCCGGCTTCCTCGAAACTGACCAGCAAACGCACGACACCGGTCTTTTCCGGCAGTGCCATCATGCCGGAGCCTCTTTGACCCATACAGTAACGAACCAGATCCGAGAATTCCGTTTGCTTCTTATAACCGGATAGATACAAATGGTTGTCTCTTAATGTCATGCGGCTCGTTTGCGAGAGCCAGTCCTTGGCCCGGGTAGAAACAAACACGACTTCCTGTTGGACATTGAGCAGTAACAGAGCGCCCTGGTTGGGCCTGCTCACGGCGGCGTGCCGGTCCATCAGTAATCTGGAAGCGCCGTCCTGTCGTAACGCACGGGCGATATGTGGCATCAGTTCATCAAGAACGCTCCGGTCCCGTGGAGTGAAGGGATCGCCTTCGCCGACACGTTGAACCTTCAGCTCGACCACCAGGCCATCCGCGACGAAACGGCCATGGAGTGCGCCACTATTTGCACCCTGAAAATCCGAATCACCTGCTTGCCCGGCCAGATTCTGGCCCGGAAGCTCGGCGACCACTTGTTCGGTTTGCTTGTCTATTCTCAGAAGCCGTGCAGCATCACCGCGCACAAGCTCACAAATCAGGTTCAGGCAGTCGCACCATCCGCTTCCTCCATGCGGCGCGAAATATATGCTATCGAGCACCTTTGTCAGGTCCGGTTCGCCGGCCACCTTATTCCCCTTATCAGTGATCCGGAATTATCCTAAACACCGGCGGTCCGCGGCGCATCCCCCAACCTGGGGATAAGAGTACACGCCGCGCCATGACTCTCTTGCCCATAAAAAGGCCGTTCCCCACCCTGCCCAGGGGCGCGGCACGGGGTCTATAGTAGGCGCATCATTCGCAACAGAACGGATTGCCGATTATGAGCAACGGGAGAGAGTTCGACATCGTGGTGTACGGCGCCAGCGGCTTCACCGGCCGGCTGGTGGCGGAGTATCTGCATCAGCAGTACGGCGCCGATGGCGACGTGAAGTGGGCCATGGCCGGCCGCAGCGAGGAGAAACTGAAGGCGGTGCGCGAGGAAATCGGCGTGCCGGATTCGGTGCCGCTGATCACCGCCGACGCCGACAAGCCGGAGACCCTGGAGGCGCTGGCGAAGCGCACCCGCGTGGTGCTGACCACGGTGGGGCCGTACCAGCTGTACGGCGAGCCGCTGGTGGCGGCCTGCGCCAAGACCGGTACGGACTATGTGGATCTGTGCGGCGAGCCGGCGTGGATGCGCCAGATGATCGACGCCCACGGCGAGGCCGCCAAGGCGAGCGGCGCGCGGATCGTGTTTTCCTGCGGGTTTGATTCTATCCCGTTCGATATGGGCGTGTACTTCCTGCAGCAGTACGCCAAGGAGAACCTGGGCGCCTACCTGCCCCGCGTGAAGGGCCGGGTGCGCAAGATGAAGGGCACCTTCTCCGGCGGTACCGCCGCCAGCCTGCAGGCGACCCTGGTGGCCGCCAAGAAGGACCCGAAGATCTACCAGCTGCTCACCGACCCGTTTTCCCTGACGCCGGGCTTCAAGGGTCCGGAACAGCCGGAGCCGAGGGAGCCGGTCTACGACGACGAGCTGCACACTTGGCTGGCGCCGTTCGTGATGGCGACCATCAACACCCGTAACGTGCACCGCTCCAACCAGTTGCTGGGCCACGCCTACGGCGATCAGTTCGTGTACGACGAGATGATCCTCACCGGCCCCGGCGAGAAGGGCAAGGCCACCGCCGAGGCGGTGACCAACGACCGCTCCCTGTCCGGTAAGGACGCGCCCAAGCCCGGCGAAGGCCCGAGCAAGGAAGAGCGCGAAAACGGCTTCTACGACGTGCTGTTCATCGGCGAGACCGCCGACGGCCGGCAGTTGAAGGCCAGCGTGTCCGGCAACCGTGACCCGGGCTACGGCTCCACCTCGCGGATGATCGCCGAGAGCGCCCTGTGCCTGGTGCAAGACGCCGACGATACCGCCGGCGGCATCTGGACCACGGCGCCGGCGTTCGGTGACAAGCTGATCAAGCGGCTGGTGGACAACGCCGGCCTGAAGTTCCAGATCGAGGGCTGATCAGGGTTCTTCCCGGATCGACTCCAGCTCGATTTCGCGGCCGGCGTTTTCCTGGTAGTGGAAAACGCCGGTGACGCGTACCCGCTTGCCCAGATGGGCTTCCACGTTTTCCACCGGCTTCAGGGCCACCCGGTTCAAGTCGTCGTCCTCGATCCAGTAGTGCAGCGGGTCCTGGAAATGGCGCACGGTGCCGGCGGTGGTCACCAGTTCGCCGTCATAGTCGGCCGGCTGTTCGGCGAGCATTCGCAGCGGCGCCGCCTGAGGCGCGTCGGAATAGTCGCAACCGGCCAGACCGATCAGCGCGGCCAGCAGCGCCGCCCTGCCCCACACCGACCGTCTAGCGCTCACCGTCACCTCCATCGGGGTGCACTTCCCATTCCGGCTCTTCGAATTCGCCCAGCGGGGTGATCTCGCAGGTGCGGGCGTGTTTTTCCAGAATCGCTTTGACCTTGGCGCTGCGGCTGTCGTCCTTGGCGTCCCGGTGCGCCTTGGAGTCCCAATGGGCGATGGCCAGCAGGGTGTCCGGCTCGCCGATCTTGCGGTGCAGGTAGGTGCCGCGGGCGCCCGGCGTCTGCTGGATGATCTCGCTGGCTTCGATCCAGCCCTGGGCGTATTCCTCCACGGTGTAGCCGTCCTTCATGCGTACTTCGAAGATGTACTTCATTGCAGTCTCCTGTTGGGGTTGGCATCGGGGCTCAGCCCTGCACCCACCAGCGGTCCGAGGTTTCCACCAGGCCGGCGTCGCGCAGCGCCTGGCGCGCCTGTTCGCGGCCGTCGCCGTTGAGAAAGGCGCCCAGCTCCAGGCGGGTGTCGTCGTCGCACAGATGCAGGCCGATCATGTCCATCTCCTTAACCGGCAGCACCACGTGCAGGTGCGCCGCCGGGCGCGCCAGAATCCACTCCCGGTCCGGGCCGCGCACGCCCTCGTGCAGCACCACCCTGCCCCGCTCCACGGCGATGCGCTGGTGCAGGTAGGACAGGCGGAAACAGACCCGGTAGAGCAGATAGCCGATCAGCCCCACCTCGATGAACGCGAACGGCAACGCCAGCCAGATGCCGGCCAGGGTCCAGGCCGCCGCCACCGTGAACACCACCACCGCGATCAGCGCGATAAAGCGTTTCACCTGGGGCCAGTCGGCGGAGAGGTGAGGCTTCAGCGTCACCACCGTGACGCCGTTCCGGGATTCAGTTGCCACCATAAGAAGGGGTCTCCAATACCGCATGCACTGCGGACCCTGTATCGGTAGCATAGGCCGCCTGAATTTCCTATCAACCTGACCCGGAGGCATACATGGGGTGGTGGAAGTCACGCCGGCTTCGTTTTCTGACATCCAGCGTGGTGGCGCTGTTCGCACTGTTCGTGGTTATGAGAGCGGTGTTCTTCGCGTTCTTCTCCGAAGTGGGCGACACCGTGCAGGCGGATTCCGGCGACCTTTACCATGCCCTGGGCGTGGGGCTGCGCTTCGATCTGCGGCTGGCGTTGCTGATGGTGCTGCCCCTGGCGGTGCTGGCCTGGCTGCCGCGCTTTAATCTGGTGCGCTCGGCCCCGGTGCGGGTGCTGGGGCTGGTGTACATCACCCTGGCGGTGCTGGTCGTGGTGCTCACCTATATCCTCGACTTCGGCCATTACGTCTACCTGGGCGACCGGCTGAACGTGACCGCCTTCCGCTTCCTGGAAGATACCGCGATCTCCACGCGCATGGTCTGGGAAAGCTATCCGGTGGTGTGGATCACCCTGGGCTGGCTGGCCGTGACCGCGGTGATGGCGCTGATCTTCCGGGCGCTGGCGCGCCGTTTCCTGCTGCGCGCGCCGATGCCCATGGGCACCGGCAGCAAGTGGATCGGCGGCGTGGTGGTGTTCCTGGCACTGGTGTTCGGCCTGCTCGGCCGGGTCTCCGACATCAACCTGGAAAACCCGGTGCCGCTGCGCTGGAGTGACGCCTTCGCCTCCGGCAATAACGCGGTGGCGGCCCTGGGGCTGAATCCGGTGCTGTTCCTCTACGACACCACCCTGCTCAGCAGCGAGCCCTTCGACCGCGAGGCGGTGGAGAAATACTACCCGCTGATGGCGGACTTCCTGGCGCTGCCGGAGCAGGCCCGGGAGCCGCTGAATTTCGAGCGCAACGTGTCGGTCCAGCCGCACCGGCTGGACGTGGACCGGCCGCCGAACATCGTGGTGGTGATGCTGGAATCGCTGGGCGCCAGCCGCGTGGGCGCCTACGGCACACCGTTCGACCCCACCCCCAATCTCGACCGCATCGCCCGCGAAGGCTGGTTCTTCGAGCACTTCTACGTGCCGGTCACCGGCACCGCGAAAAGCATCTGGGCGTTTCTCACCGGCATCCCCGACGTGGCGCCGGAGGAGACCGCCAGCCGTAACCCGCTGATCGGCCACCAGCGCAACATCGTCAACCAGCTGGAGGGCTACCGGAAGCTGTACATGGTGGGCGGCAACGCCGGCTGGGCCAACCTGGAGGCGGTGCTCACGCGCAGCATCGACGGCCTGGAGCTCTACGAGGAAGGCGACTGGCAGTCGCCCAACGTGGACGTTTGGGGCATCTCCGACCTGAACCTGTTCAAGGAATCCCACCGGATTCTGGAGGCCCTGCCGTCGGACCAGCCGTTCTTCGCCTTTATCCAGACCGCCGGCAACCACCGTCCCTTCACCATTCCGGAGAACAACGACGACTTCGAAACCCGTTCGCCGCCGGAACAGGAACTCAACGCCAACGGCTTCCGCAATACCGCCCAGTACAACGCGGTGCGGCTGCTCGACTACAACGTGGGCCGCTACATGGACATGGCCCGGGAAAGCGATTACTTCGATAACACCATTTTCGTGTTCTTCGGCGACCACAACAATCGCATCACCACCCTCTCGCACATGCCGCCCTTCCAGGAGCAACTGGGCCTGGAAAGCCACCATGTGCCGCACATGCTGTACGCCCCCGGCCTGCTGGAGCCGCGCCATGTGAAAGACGTGGTCAGCCTGGTGGACGTGATGCCGACCCTGGCCGGCATGCTGGGCATGGAATACCGCAACACCACCCTGGGCCGGGACATCCAGATGCCGGCCCCGGAGGGCGAACGCAGCGCCTTCGTGGTACTGCGCGAGGGCCCGGCGCCGCAGATCGGCATGGTCACCCGCGAGCACCTGGCGCGCCTCAACCACGACGGCGAAGCGGCCACCCTGCACGAACTGTACAGCGACGAGCCGGAGCAGGACCGGGCCGGCGACGACCCGCAAACCTTCCAGAACCTGTTCGATCTGGCCCGGGGCATGTACGAGACGTCCCGCTATCTGTTCTATGACAACGCGGTGAACGACGGCAAAGACGAGAAAGCGGCCTCCGGCGACGCCGCGCCGGACGGGGCGCGGTAAGGTCCGACCATGACCTTGCCGCTGGAGGAAACCGGCTGCGTGGTGATCGGCGCCGGCGTCATCGGTCTGGCGGTGGCCCGGCGCCTGGCCCGGGCCGGCCAGGCGGTGGTCGTTCTGGAGGCGGAAGCCCACATCGGCGAGCATCTTTCCTCGCGCAATAGCGAAGTGATCCACGGCGGGTTCTACTACCCGCCCGGCTCGCTCAAGGCGGAAACCTGCCTGCGCGGCAAGGCGCTGCTCTACGAGTACTGCGCCGCCCGGGGCATCGCCCACCGCCGCTGCGGCAAATGGGTGGTGGCCGGCCCCGGCCAGACGGGAGCTCTGGAGGACCTGCACGCCAACGCCCGCGCCGCCGGCGCCGAGGGGCTCAGCCTGGTGAGCCGCGAGCGGCTGCGCCGGGAGGCGCCCTGGCTGCGCGCGGATCAGGCGCTGGAGAGCGCCACCAGCGGCATCGTCGATAGCCACGGCCTGATGGCCAGCCTGGCCGCGGAAGCGGAAAACCACGGCGCGGTGATCGCCCTGCGTCACCGGGTGACGCATATCGACTGCCGGCCGGGGCGTTTCACCCTCACCGTGGAAGACCCGGACCAGCCTTTCCAGTTGCGCGCGGAGCGCCTGATCAACGCCGCCGGCCTCGGCGCGGTGCCTCTCACCGGCCTGATGGACGGGTTGCCGGAAAAGCACCGGCCGGAACAGCGCTTCGCCAAGGGGCACTACTTCAAGCTGCGCGGCAAACCGCCCGCCGAGCGGCTGATCTATCCCCTGCCCGACGCCGACGGCCTGGGTGTCCACCTGACTCTGGATCTGGCCGGCGGCGCCCGTTTCGGACCCGACGTGGAGTGGGTGGAACGGCCGGACTACCGGGTGGACGAAAGCCGACGGGAAAGCTTCGAGCAGGCGGTGCGGCGCTACTGGCCGGGCCTGCCGGCGGGCGCGCTGCAGCCGGACTACGCCGGCGTGCGCCCCAAGCTGTGGCTGGACGGCAAGCCCTACCGGGACTTTCTGATCCAGGGCCAGGGGGAGCACGGTATCGACGGCCTGGTAAACCTGCTCGGCATTGAATCGCCGGGGCTTACCGCCGCCCTGGCGCTGGCGGAGCGACTCGAAGAATCGGCATAACTATGGAGTTGGAACAGGCCTCTGGGATCCTCCGGGGCCACCGTTGCCGGCAAGCTTTGCTTGCCTTTCGCGGGCGGGGCCCGCTCCCACAGCGCCCTCACCTCCACAAATTTCAGGCACAAAAAAGCCCGGCGCGAAGGCCGGGCTTTTTCGTTGATACCGATGTTACATCGGGATCAGAGCTTGCTGTCGAGCTCCGGAACGGCCTCGAAGAGATCCGCCACCAGGCCGTAGTCCGCCACCTGGAAAATCGGGGCTTCCTCGTCCTTGTTGATGGCAACGATCACTTTGGAGTCCTTCATGCCGGCCAGGTGCTGAATCGCACCGGAGATGCCCACCGCCATGTACAGCTGGGGTGCGACGATCTTACCGGTCTGACCCACCTGCATGTCGTTGGGTACGAAGCCGGCGTCCACGGCGGCGCGGGACGCACCGACGGCGGCGCCCAGCTTGTCGGCCACCTTGTACAGAATCTCGAAGTTGTCGCCGTTGCCCATGCCGCGGCCACCGGAAATCACGATGTCGGCACTGGTCAGCTCGGGACGGTCGGACTTGGCCAGCTCTTCGCTGACGAAGCTGGACAGGCCGCTGTCTTTCACCACGTCCAGGTTTTCCACGGACGCGGAGCCGCCTTCCGCCGCCACGCCGTCGAAGGAAGTGCCACGCACGGTGATCACTTTCTTCTCGTCGGCGCACTTGACGGTGGCGATGGCGTTACCGGCGTAGATCGGACGACGGAAGGTGTCGCCGTCAACCACGTCGGAGATCTCGGAGATCTGGGCGACGTCCAGCAGCGCGGCCACACGCGGCGCGAAGTTCTTGCCGGTGGTGGTGGCGGCGGCCAGGATGTGCTTGTAATCGGCGCCCACTTCGGCGACCAGCTCGGCGATGTTCTCGGCCAGCTGATGCTCGTAGGCGTCGTTGTCGGCGCACAGTACCTTGCTCACGCCTTCCGCCTTGGCGGCTTCCTCGGCCACGGCGCCGCAGCCTTTGCCGGCGACCAGCACGGTGATGTCACCGCCGATTTCCTTGGCGGCGGCGAGAACGCTCAAAGTAACCTTGTTGAGCGTGGCGTTGTCGTGTTCGGCGTAAACTAAAACACTCATCAGATCACCTTCGCTTCGTTCTTCAGTTTCTCGACCAGCTCGTCCACGGAGCCCACCATAACGCCCGCCTTGCGCTCGGCCGGTGTTTCCACCTTCTCGATGGTCACGCGGGGGGTCATATCAACGCCCAGATCAGCCGGGGTTTTAACGTCCAGCGGCTTCTTCTTGGCTTTCATGATGTTGGGCAGGGAAGCGTAGCGCGGCTCGTTGAGACGCAGGTCGGTGGTCACCACCGCCGGCAGTTTCAGTTCCACGGTCTGCAGGCCGCCGTCGATTTCACGGGTCACCTTGACCTTGCCTTCTTCCACGTTCACTTCAGAGGCGAACGTGCCCTGGGGCATGCCGGTCAGAGCAGCCAGCATCTGGCCGGTCTGGTTGTTGTCATCGTCGATGGCCTGTTTGCCGAGGATCACCATTTCCGGCTTTTCCTCTTCAACGATGGCTTTCAGCGCCTTGGCGATGCCCAGCGGCTGAATCTCTTCATCGGTTTCCACCAGGATGGACCGGTCGGCGCCCAGCGCCATGGCGGTGCGCAGCTGTTCCTGAGCGGCTTTCGGGCCGATGCTGACAGCGACGATTTCGGTCACGACGCCTTTTTCTTTCAGGCGTACCGCTTCTTCCACGGCGATTTCGCAGAAGGGGTTCATGGCCATTTTCACATTGGCGAGATCAACGCCAGAGTTGTCCGCCTTCACGCGAACCTTAACGTTGTAGTCAATGACTCGCTTGATGGGTACAAGAACCTTCATAGGATCCTCGGAATCTTCCACTTGGTGACTGAAGTCGCTTCCGTCCGGGGGCTGCCACAAAGCAGGGTTTGGAAGCCCACCGTGCCTTGTGGCAACCCGCCCGAATACTCGCTTTCACCAGTACTTAATAAGGACGGAAACGATGAAAGAGGCGAGACGACGCCGAACGCCGGGGCCCCGCGCGAGAGCCGGTATCTTGAACGCTGCCCCCCGGCAGGTCAATAGGCCGAAGTCGGGTAAGCGGATGATTTTGCTGCCAATTGTGTCGTTGTTTCATGACCCGCCGGTCGCCGATATCCTTGTAAATCAACCACCTGGCAAGGGATAATCCAAACAAGTGTTTGAATCGGCGTGAAAGTCGATTCCGAAAAGTGGTGCGATATGGAGGATGCCTTTATACTCCGCGCCACCCCAAGAGAACCGAAAGCTAGGAGACAGGCTGTGGAACGCGAATCTATGGAAGTCGACGTCGTCATCGTCGGCGCCGGTCCGTCCGGTCTGGCAACCGCATGCCGCCTGGGTCAAATCGCCCAGGAAAGCGGTCAGGAACTCAGCGTCGTGGTGGTGGAGAAAGGCTCTGAAGTAGGCGCCCATATCCTCTCCGGCGCGGTATTCGAGCCGCGCGCGCTTAACGAGCTGTTCCCCAACTGGAAAGAACTCGGCGCCCCGCTGAACACCGAAGTCGGCGGCGACGAAATCTTCTACTTCACTGGCGCCGAGAAAGGCTCCAAGGTGCCCAACCCGTTCGTGCCCAAGACCATGCACAACGAGGGCAACTACGTTATTTCCCTGGGCAACCTGTGCCGCTGGCTCGCCGAACAGGCGGAAGGCCTCGGTATCGAAGTGTTCCCCGGCTTCGCCGCCACCGAAGTGCTCTATAACGAGGACGGCTCGGTGAAAGGCATCGCCACCGGCGATTCCGGCATCGACCACAACGGCGAGAAGAAGCCCAGCTACACCCCCGGCATGGAGCTGCACGCCAAGTACACCGTGTTCTCCGAAGGCTGCCGCGGCCACCTGGGCAAAGGGTTGATGGAAAAATTCAACCTGCGCGAAGGCGTCGATCCCCAGCACTACGGTCTGGGCATCAAGGAACTGTGGGAAATCGATCCGGCCAAGCATCAGCAGGGCCTGGTGGTGCACACCGCCGGCTGGCCGCTGAGCGAATCCGGCTCCCACGGCGGTGGCTTCCTGTACCACATGGAAGACAACCAGGTGACCCTGGGTCTGATCACCGACCTGGGTTATTCCAACCCGCACGTTTCACCCTTCGATGAAATGCAGCGCTGGAAAACCCACCCGGAAATCAAAAAATTCCTGGAAGGCGGCAAGCGCGTCAGCTACGGCGCCCGGGCCATCGCCAAGGGCGGCCTGCAGTCCCTGCCGAAGATGACCTTCCCGGGCGGTCTGCTGGTGGGCTGTGACGCCGGCACCCTGAACTTCGCCAAGATCAAGGGTAACCACACCGCCATGAAGTCCGGCATGATCGCCGCGGAAGTGATTTCCAAGGCCATCAAGGACGGCCGTGGCAGCGACGAGCTGACCGAGTACAAGAGCCAGTTCGAGAGCAGCTGGGTGTTCGAAGAGCTGCACACGCAGCGCAACTTCGGCCCGGCCCAGCACAAGTTCGGCAACCTGCTGGGTTCCGCCTTCGCGTTCGTGGACCTCAACATCCTCAACGGCAAGATGCCGTTCACGATGCGGGACACCACCCCGGACCACGACACCCTGAAGCCGGCGGATCAGTGCAAGAAAATCAGCTATCCCAAGCCGGACGGCAAACTGACCTTCAACAAACTGGATTCGGTGTTCCTGTCCAACACCAACCATGAAGAAGATCAGCCCTGCCACCTGACGCTGAAGGACCCCAGCGTGCCGATCGAGTACAACCTGCCCAAGTACGACGAACCGGCGCAGCGCTACTGCCCGGCGGGCGTGTACGAAGTGGTCGAGGACGAAAGCACCGGTGACAAGCGCTTCCAGATCAACGCGCAGAACTGTGTGCACTGCAAGACCTGCGACATCAAGGACCCCACCCAGAACATCCACTGGGTGGCGCCGGAAGGCACCGGCGGCCCGAATTACCCGAACATGTAATTCGGCGGGCTCAATCGCAACAAGAAAGGCGCCTTAACGGCGCCTTTTTTGTGGGAACGGGGCTGTGCAAGCAGGCCTGGTGGGAGCATCTTGTGGGAGCGGGCCCCGCCCGCGAAAGGGAGCGAAGCTCCCGGCGGGATACCAGAGGCCTTTATGGACCCACCGTCTAAGCTCTCTGGAATCCCGCCGGCCGGCTTTGCCGGCCTTTCGCTTGCAAGCAAGCTCCCACAAGTCGCCTAATGCTGGCCGGTCGGGCGCGACCGGCGCAGTGCGGCCGCCTGACGACGCTCGGCGCGCTGCCGCCACCATTTCTGGACGCGGCGCTCAAAGGCGTTGAGCAGGCCCAGCGGCGGCATCGCCGGCATGTACAGCTGCGGATCCGGGTAGCCGCGTTGGATTCCTTGCTTCTGTTTCATCGCTCTCTCCTTCATAACGCTCTCCTTGAAAGGTCGCCGACCGGGCACCGCCCCGGCCTATGGGAGAAAGCATGCAGGCTTCACATTGTTAACTCCAACGAAAAGAATTACATTACCCGTTCAGAAATATTCACACTGATCGGAAGAGCACACGT
>Ga0181379_1000784_pt1 | contig 15315 bp, 18 predicted proteins | sample 2SPOviralmetaG_FD_130115 | JGI IMG/M metagenome (GOLD analysis project Ga0181379, IMG submission 130115) | Marine viral communities from the oligotrophic San Pedro Time Series (SPOT) site, San Pedro Channel, CA, USA - 2 SPOT_SRF_2009-07-10 | ecosystem: Environmental > Aquatic > Marine > Strait... | reverse complement strand
TCTAACAGATAACTATAATTTTCTTTCTCCAACTGGGTTTAAGCTCGTCATTAATCGTAACAGTCTTGCCAACCTTGAATACTTTGCAACAAGTGTGACACTTCCAAGTATATCACTTGGTCAGATAGATGTTTCTAGCGGACAATACAAGGGCTACATTTCAGGTGATGTGACATTTGATGATTTCTCAATTCGTATTGCAATGGATGAAGACATGAAAGTTTATAAAGAACTTTATGAATGGGTAATGAAACACAGGGATACAAATGATCCAGTTGTATATGATGCCACACTCGCAATCTTAACTAATCATAATCTTAAAAACAATGAGATTCAGTTCACTAATCTATTTCCAACATCAATTGGCGGATTAGAGTTCAATACACAATCTACCGACATTGAATACTTACAGTCTGATATTACATTCAGATATGATTATTTTAAAATCTTATAAATAAATTTATATTATGATGAGTTTAAATGATATTTTAGAATCTTGGAAGAAAGATGCTGTAATCGATGAGAATGCTTTAGATGATGTAACAGTTGAAACATCTAAACTACATGCAAAATATCTTGAAATCTTTACACTGTCTAAATTGCAGTTAAAGAAAAAAGAAATGGAGTTAGAGAATGTAAAGAAAGATAAGTGGCTTTATTATACTGGAAAAATGACTCAAGGTGAAATGGATAAAAGAGGATGGGCATATGATCCATTCCAAGGTATGACTAAGCCTCTTAAATCCGAAATGGAAATGTATTATAGTACTGACTCGGATATCGTGAAGATCAAGTCAGGCATCGAATATCAAAAAGCCATCACAAGTTCTCTTGAAGAGATAATGAATAACATTCGATGGAGACACTCACACATTAAAAATATTATTGAGTTCAAGAAGTTTACATCTGGAATGTAATTTAATGTATCTCGTAGAGCCGTTGAAAGAATCTTTATTCTTATTAATTGTTAGTTAAGTAATCTTGTCATATTGAACATAATCATCTCTGTTCTGTATTGATTTGACTAAACCAATTATAAAAAGAATTCAAGTGTATGTCAAGACCATATTGATTTTTCTTTAAGAAAGATGAAATAATATTATGAGTAATATCATTATAGAGAAGAAGAACGAGGCAACCTTGTATATAACGAGTGATGATTCTGGTATAACAATGGAACTAAGTGAGTTCTTTACTTTTATGGCGCCGGGATATAAATTTATGCCAGCGTATCGTAATAAAATGTGGGATGGAAAAGTTCGTCTCTATAATCGCATGAATAGTACCATACCATCTGGTCTATTAAGTGAAGTTCTTCAGTTTGCTAATGATAGAAACTATCAGATCAACCTTGATCCAGATATACATAATAGATTCTCTTACAACGAAGATTTCATTAATGATCTATCTCTTTGCAGTGGTGGGTCTGCTATTGAAGTTAGAGATTATCAGAAAAAAGCATTTGAGTTTGCTACTGATAATGGGAAGGGTATTTTAGTATCTCCAACAGGATCGGGTAAATCTCTTATCATCTATATGCTGATTCGATATTTCTTACGAGAGGATTTTGATAAAAAGGTTATAATCATTGTACCAACAACTTCATTGGTAGAACAGATGTATAAAGACTTTGCTGACTATTCAAGTGATGACTCTGACTTTGATGTAGAAGAAGATGTACATAGAATTTATTCAGGCAAGGAAAAGACATTCGAACAATCCGTTGTAATCACTACATGGCAGAGTGCAATTAAATTGCCACCCATTTGGTTCGAACAGTTTGGATGTGTGATTGGAGATGAGGCTCATACATTTAAAGCTAAGTCTCTTACTACAATTATGTCCAGACTTTCAAATGCTGAAATGAGAATTGGTACGACTGGTACATTAGATGGTGGTCAAGTAAATGAATTGACTCTTACAGGTAATTTCGGTCCAGTTTATAAAGTTACAACCACACAATCTCTAATTGAATCAGATACATTAGCAGACTTAAAAATAAAAGCACTTGTACTTAAATACAATGATCTGACACGTAAGGGATTTGGTAAACAGACTTATGCCGATGAAATAAGTTTTATTGTTGCACATGAACAACGCAATAGATTCATCACTAATCTAGCACTTGATCAAACTGGTAATACACTTGTTCTTTATAATTTAGTAAAAAAGCATGGAGAACCTCTTTTCAAACAGATAAGAGATAGAGCCGGAAAAAGAAAAGTATTCTTTGTATCGGGTTCTGTAAATGCAGAAGAGAGAGAAAAGATTAGAACATTAACAGAAAAAGAAAATGGTGCAATTATAGTGGCATCAAGTGGAACATTTAGTACAGGAATTAATATTAAGAATCTTCATAATATTATATTTGCATCACCATCTAAATCACAAATAAGAGTTCTTCAATCTATTGGTAGAGGATTGAGAAAGAGTGAGAATGGACAAGGCACAGTTGTGTATGATATAGCCGATGACATATCATGGAAAAGAAGAAAGAATTACACTTTGAATCATGCAGTAGAAAGAGTTAAGATTTACAACAAAGAGAAATTTGATTATCAAATATACGAAGTTCCATTACTATAAATATAGATGAGTATATCATGAAAGAAATGCTAGAAAAATTAATGGAAACTGATATCTACACATATCGTCTTACCGATGGCAGTTACATTGTGGCTGAAGAATTAGAAATGGAAGAAGATGCAAATGTGGGTCAAATCATTTTTATTACGGTTCCCGGTCAAATAGTATATACTGAGGATGGATACCATATTACAGAATGGAACATAACATCTGTATATGATATAACAGAACTTAACTCTAATAATATTATTACTCGTTGTGAAGCCACATTCGAATTGAAATCACATTATCTTAAATATGTTTTACTACATAAAAGAGAACAAGATAGTAAAGATAATATAATGGAAAACTTCTTTAAGAGTAATATAGATATCTTCGATAATCTTGTTGAAAAAGATTTGAAGAAATCTAATAAAAGATGGGACTGGAAACCAGAAAACAATTAGAGTATTTCTTTCCTATTATGTCAGACATGAAATAAGTATTGACAAATTAAATATAATCTATATTATAGTATATCATGAAACGAGCAAAACAGCACTATGTAAACAATAAAGAGTTCTCTCAATCAGTAGTTGATTATGTCAATACAGTGAATGAAGCAAGAGAAGCTGAAAAGAATGAACCCGTTGTTACTGAATATATTGGTTCATGTTTTCTAAAGATAGCAGAAGGATTATCACATAAACCAAATTTCTATTCATATACATATCGTGAAGAGATGGTAATGGATGCAGTAGAGAATTGTATCAAGGCTATCATGAATTATGATATAAAGAAGGCAACAAGAACAGGTCTACCAAATGCCTTTGCATACTTTACACAAATCTCTTACTATGCATTCCTTCGAAGAATTGCAAAGGAAAAGAAACAACAGGATATTAAAGAACGATATATTGACTATGCAGGAGCCGACGCTTTTGCAGACTTTAATGACAATTGTGATTCGAATTCAATTGTAGAACAGGTTCGATATAAGAGCCAGATGCATCGGTATAAAGATAATAAGATAAAAGAATTTGGTAAAGAGATAAAGAGGAAATCGAGGGCTAAGAAGAAAGTCATTGACTCTTTTGAAAAATTCTATATTATCTAGTAATATGAAATTAGCAGTAATTAACGATACACATGCCGGTGTGCGTAATGGATCGGATCTCTTTCTTGATTATTCAGAAAGATTCTATAAGAATGTATTCTTTCCATACTTACTTGAGCATGATATAAAGAAGATATTGCACCTTGGCGATTTCTTTGAACATCGAAAGTATGTAAATTTCAAAGTTCTTAAACACAACTATGAAACATTCATTTCTAAGCTTGAAGAACATGATATAACAATGGACATCATCTTGGGCAATCATGATGTTTATTATAAGAATACAAATGAATTGAACTCTCTTGAAGAGATTCTAGGTGGCTACAAGAATATCAACATCATCATTGAACCTACAGTTAAATCATATGATAGTCTTGATATTCTACTATTGCCGTGGATATGTTCAGACAATAAAGAAAAATCTCTAAAGGCTATAAAAGATTCAAAATCATCTTTTCTAGCAGGTCATCTTGAGTTAGATGGCTTTGAAATGATGAGAGGTGTCAAGGCTACACACGGAATGGAAACAAAACCATTCGACAAATTTGATACTGTAATATCTGGTCACTATCACACAAAGAGTAGCAGAGATAATATCCATTATCTGGGTACACAATTACAACTTACATTCTCAGATGCAAATGAGAAGAAGTATTTTCACATACTTGATACCGAAACAAGAGAGTTGACTCCTATCGAAAATGATGATAGTATGTTTCATAAACTTGTATATGATGAAAATAACAAACCAGATCTTCCAGAGAAACTTAAAAACACATATGTCAAGGTTGTCATCCTTAACAAGAAGAACTTATATGAATTCGATAAATGGTTTGATAAATTACAAAAGATTGAACCATTCGAAATCAAAGTTGCTGAATCATTCGAAGAGTATCTTGGTGATAATGTAGAAGATGATGGTGTCAGCACAGCAGATACACCTACACTACTCAATAGTTATATCGATGCTACCGAAACAGATTTGAATAAAGAAGTGCTAAAAAAGTTAATGCATGAACTTTATGTTGAAGCCCAAAATATGACAGATATATAATGATAACATTTGAAACACTGAAATATAAAAATTTCCTAAGTACGGGAAATAAACCAACAACAATTAAACTTAACAAAGATTCTGCCACATTAGTGGTTGGGTCGAATGGTGCTGGAAAATCAACAATGCTTGATGCACTATCATTTGCGTTATTTGGAAAACCTCATCGTAATATCAATAAGCCACAACTTGTAAATAGTATCAATGGTAAAAACTGTGAAGTCGAAGTAAGTTTTTCTGTAGCAGGTAATTCGTATAGAGTATTTCGTTCAATCAAGCCTGGTAAATTTCAAATCTATCAGAATGATAAATTACTAAATCAAGAAGCACATACTCGCGATTATCAAAAGGTTCTTGAGACAAACATCTTAAAATTAAATCATAAATCATTTCATCAGGTTGTTGTTTTGGGTTCAAGTAGTTTTATTCCATTCATGCAATTACCTGCAGCTCAGAGACGTAATGTGATTGAAGATTTACTTGATATTGGAATCTTTACTAAGATGAATGTTCTTACTAAAGATCGATACACTAAATTAAAGAACGAATTAAACAATACGGTTAATGATATGAATATTACCTGTGAGAAAATTCGTTTACAAAAGAAGCATATTAAAGAACTAAAAGAGATTGATCTGAAACAAACTGTTAAGAATGAAAAGAAAATACAGGAGTTAAAAGATGAAGCCGATTTGGTATCTAAACGTAATGAAAATCTTCAGAAACAATTTGATGATACATGGCCATCTCTAAGTGAATCCATTGATGATGTTATTTCAAATCAGAATAATCTTAATTCAGATAAGACTACACACAATCACGATATCAAAGCACTTGTTAAACAAGCTAAGTTCTATGAGACAAATGACTGTTGTCCAACTTGTGACCAACTTCTGAGTGATAAACTGAAAACTACTAAAAGAGATGAGATTGAGAAGAACGCAACAATCATCAATGATGCACTAAAGGATATCAACCTTGAACTTGAAGTATTGCATGATAAATTTAATATCCTAAAAAAAGAGAAGGATGAGTTAAATAAGATTAAAACTGATATTCGAATGAATGAAGGTACGATCCATCATTGCAATGATCAGATTAAAAGTCTGGAATCTAGCTCATCTATCAAATCGATTGATACTACTCAAGCAGAAGAAGACTTGAATAATAATCAAGAATACAATCGCGAACTTGAAAAACAACAGCAATCACAGACTCATGTTCGAACTTACATAGAAGCAATCTTTGAATTGTTGAAAGATACTGGTATTAAAACAAAGATCATTCGTGAATATCTACCTGTGATGAATAAACTCATCAACCAATATTTACAGATTCTAGATTTCTTTGTATCATTTAGTCTTGATGAATCTTTTAATGAAACTATCAAATCTCGACACAGGGATGATTTTTCATACTCTTCTTTCTCAGAGGGTGAGAAACAAAGAATCGATCTAGCATTACTATTCTCTTGGCGCCATATTGCTAAGATGAAGAATTCAGCTAATACTAATCTCTTGATTCTTGATGAGACGTTTGATTCTTCACTTGATTCTGATGGTGTAGATAATCTTATCAAGATACTATACACTTTAAGAGATGATTCTAATGTATTCATTATCTCACATAAGCAGGATTTACTTGATGGTAAGTTTCCAGCCAAGATTGAATTCAAGAAGCAAAATAATTTCTCTAGTGCATCCTGTTCATAATCAATAACTTATGAAATTTAAAATCTTTTTGATTTAAGTTTTGTAAGTCATTGATATTCAATGAGATAAAACCATTTACAAAATGGGAGCTATGGTGTATAATATATCTATAGTGAGAAAGAAAAGAAAAGATAGAAATTATATTCTGTACCGTGTGACGGGCGGAGACGATACATATATCGGATTGACTGTTTCCCAAGGTCGAGCATTCTGGAAGTCTGTAAAGATTCGGGTTCAAAAACACATCTCTCGTGCCATGAATGAGGACAAGGACTGGACGATGTGTAACTTCATCCGTGAGACAAACGAGACCCTTTACTACGAGGTTCTTGAAGTCGTCCGTGGTCGAAAAGCTGCTTACTCTCGTGAGAGAGAACTCATCTCAGAGTTGAACCCATCACTCAATGATTTTTAATATGTTGATTATCAACTACTTATCAACTTTACGAAAGATCAATTACATGAGTCATAACTCATTGATGATCAGAGATTTAAATTCCTTTACAAATTCTGTGAGCCTGTTATAATATACATATAAGATTGATTATGAATTACGAACTACAATCCACCCTAGCGAGACTCCTCGCCAAAGAAAATATTACTGTCACTCATGGAAATATGAAGACAGCCATGTTTGATGTTAAAAATCGTGTCCTTGGTTTGCCCATGTGGAAAAACAAAAGCAAGGATGTTTACGATATGTTGGTCGGACACGAAGTCGGTCACGCCCTTTATACACCAGAAAAAGGAATTGAAGATTTTCACGCCAAGTGTGGTGACATTCCATTTGATGTCTGTAACATTGTTGAAGACATTCGAATTGAACGAATGATTCAAGATACTTATCCTGGCTTGCCACGAGTATTCCGAAAGGCTTACTCTGAGTTGGTCGAAGATGACTTTTTCGGAACAAAAGAAAAGAACATACCAGAATGTGGCTTTCTTGACCGCCTCAATCTACGAGGTAAAGTTGGTTCACTCTTAGATATTCCTTTGGATGCAGATGAAGAAGTGATCTATCAAAAGTGCCTCGCGGCTCAGACTTTTGATGATGTTCTTGATATTTGCCTAGAGATCAAAGACATGATTGAGAAAGAGCCCCCGCAAGATCAAAGTGAGAACGATGATTCTTCTGAGGAAGCCGATGATTCAAACCCAATGCCTTCTGATCAAGATGAAGATGAAGATGAAGATAGCCAAACTGATGGTGATGATTCTAGTGATTCGGAACCGGATGATGGTTCAGAAGCCGAAGATGGTGAAGAGTCTGATGATCAAGATGAAGACTCAGCCGAAGCCGATGCATCCAGTTCAAACATTGATTCTGAAACAGAAAATGATGAGTCTGAAACTGAGGCTTCGGCTTCTAATGATGGAGCAAGTGAATCGATACCCGAAGAATTTACCGCAGATACTATTAAAGATTTCGAAGACAAGCTAGAGCAGATTGTCGAAAGTGAAGAAGAAAGAAACTACACGCCAGTGATGCTTCCTCGTCCAAATTATATTTATGATTCGATCATTAAATATGATATCTTACGAAAAGATCGTGGTGACGCCTCAACCTATTTTGAAAGTAACAGTACAATTGCAGCGAATGTAAATACTCGATATACTGATTTTCGTAAGGCAACTAATAAGAAAGTTGGAACACTAGTTCGTGAATTCGAACAACGCAAAGCGGCTTTTCAATACTCTCGTGCTACAGAAAGTCGTACTGGTAAATTGGATGTGAATAAGTTACACAATTACAAGTTGACCGAGGAACTTTTCCTATCACAAACCAAACTCGCTGATTCGAAATCACATGGAATGATTTTCCTATTAGATTATTCTGGTTCAATGTCTTCAGTTCTTAAAGATGTGATCGATCAGACACTTAACTTGGTTACCTTTTGTAAGAAGGTAGGAATTCCTTTTCGAGTTTATTCTTTTACTAATACATGGGCAACGAAATCGCCAACCACTATTGAGGCAACATTCAACGAGGTTGATCTATCCGATGTGATTCTAGTAGAGCACATTACTAGTGAGATGAGTAAGACGAAATATGAAGAGGCTTTCAAAGCCCTTTGGATGACTCAGAACACTCACTGGCGTGGCGGAAAATATGATCAACTCGGTGGCACTCCACTTGATACAGTATTGACCATGATGCCCACCATCTTGACTGACTTTGCCAAGAAGAATGGAATTCAAAAAACCACTTTTGTTACTCTGACAGATGGTGATAGTTCCAATATTAATACGACTCATAGTTGGGGTGAAATGACATCAAAGATGAAAATCAAATGTGGCGGAAAGATTCATGAAGTCTCACGATACAGGTCAACTAATACTTTGATGAAGATGATTAGTGATTTACCTGGCGTATCTACCATTGGTTTCTTCCTTCCAAACAACAAGAAAGAACTCAACCGACTTCTAAATCGTTTTCATATTCGCCAAGATCTTGGCGAAACTCGCCAAGACGATGTAAAGAAAGCCAAAAAATTACACGCCAAGAATGGCTTCTCAAGTGTGAAGAACCCCGGCTATGGTGCCTACTACATTTTAGATTCTGATGTAGGAATTACCGATAATAGTTTTGTGACAAGTATTCAAGAAGATGCAGCCAACTCTCGTAAGGCTCAGAATAAACTTGCCAAACAGTTCGGAGCCCATAATCAAAAGGCTCGCCAAACACGAGTTCTTCTAACTAGTCTGGCTGAAAAGATTGCCTAAAACCAAAGTGAACGAGATGACTAACTTATTGAATACTAACAACTTATCAACTTTTACTAAAGGGTCAAATCAGTTTTGTAACTATTTGATGATCAAAGATTTAAATCCCTTTACAAATTCTCCAAACCTGATATAATATATATATAAGATTGATTATGAAAAATACACTAACGAAAACAAATATCGCCTCCATCCACCAAGCGATGGATTCTACTAAAGCCCCAGTTAAAAAGGGACTCATCGTCGATGTCGGTGAGAGTCTTGGTTTTGCCCGCTCTAGTATTCACCATGCCATTAACTCGATTTTTTTGAAAGCATCGAAACGAGGTTATTATACCTTTCCAATTTCTGGAGTCACGGGTGAATTGCCAACTTCAAACATTCCAGTTTCAGCACCTGCGGCTCTGACTCCAGCTCAGAATTTCAAACTGGCGACCACAGTTGCTTCAGTTGTTGACGATGAGATTCACATTCCAAGGGTCGACCCCACATATGTCAAATGGGGTGAATTCAAAACCGTGTCTGATATTTTAGCCTCTGGCATTTTCTTCCCATTATATATTGAGGGCATGTCTGGCAATGGTAAAACATTCATGGTCGAACAAGCCTGTGCCAAAGCGAAAAGAGAATACATTCGGGTTCAGATTTCGCCTGAGACTGATGAAGATGATCTTATCGGTGGCTTTCGACTTATCAATGGTGAGACAATCTACCAAAAGGGTCCCGTAGTCAAGGCTATGGAGCGAGGAGCAGTTCTACTGGTCGATGAGATTGACCGTTCGACCAATAAGATTATGTGTCTCCAAGGTGTTCTTGAGGGCAATCCTGTTCTTCTAAAGAAGACAGGTGAAGTCATTACTCCTGCTCGAGGTTTCACAGTTATTGCCACCGCAAATACTAAAGGTCGTGGCTCCGATGATGGTCGCTACACCGCGGCTTCGATTATCGATGATGCTTTCCTAGAGCGTTTCGTAGCCACAATCGAACAGGAATACCCTGCGGCTAACACTGAGAAAAAGATTTTGGTCAAGCACGCTGAAAAATACGAAGTGAACGATGCAGAGTTTATCGACAAACTTGTTGCCTGGTCAAATGTGATTCGCAAAACATTCGAAGACGAAGCAGTTGATGAAGTGATTTCTACTCGACGCCTCTGCCACATTGTGAAGAGCCATTCTATTTTTGCCAATCGAATGAAATCGATTGAGATGTGTATCAACCGTTTCGACTCTGAGACTAAGGATGCCTTCCTTGACCTTTACACGAAGATTGATGAATCAGCAAACTTAGAGGAATTTACTCAAGAAGACGAGACCATTGAAAATGTTAAGTATAACTCAATGGTCGATGTGCCATAAAAACTTTATTGTCGAGGGATACGACAGTAATTCATAATCAATCAATCGAGGTGGTGCCCATTACGGGTGCCACCTCACTATATAAAATTTTATATGAAAAGAAAACCAACCAACCCAAAAGATTCTTGTGGAATTAAAAAGGTGCCCATGAGTGGAATGCCTATGAATGTTCTGATGGAAGCAGGACTTGTTAAACTACACGGCGACTTAAAATATGGTCGTTTCAATTGGAGAGAAGCAGGAGTTCGAGGCTCTGTATATTATGATGCCGCGATTCGACATTTAGCTGCATGGTATGAAGGTGAAGATATCGACCCTGATTCTGGTGTTCATCACATATCTCATGCTATAACTGGACTTGCGGTTCTCCGTGATTCAATGATAAGAGATAATTGGACAGACGATCGTCCGCCACCAAGTGAAGATGGATGGATGAAAGAATTTAATGAGATCGCTGCAAAGATGATCGAAAATAAGTTAAAATAGATTTGACATAAAACCACAACCTGATATATTATTAAATAATGAAACTGAATAATAAAACCATAGATATCCTCCGTAACTTCGGAATGATTCAACCTAACATCGTAGTCGAGCCTGGTTCGACTATTTCTACTCTAGCAGAAGCCAAACACATCATGGCTGAAGCACAGATTGATGAAACATTCAATAGTGCTTTCGGTATTTATGATCTTAATGAGTTTCTTTCTGCTCACTCTCTCCTTGATGGACCGGAACTTGATTTTGAAGAAAGTCATGTGACTCTAAAATCTGGTGATGCCAAGGTAAAATATCATTTTGCAGATGTTGAGATTCTAACTAAGAAAACTCAAACAATTAATATGCCGCCGTCTGATCTATCTTTCACATTTACAGAAGCAAATATTAACAATATTCGGAAGGCTGCCGCCAGTCTTAGTTTAGATTCTCCAACACTATCTCTGATCGTTGAGGATGGTAACATTGTTGCTAGAGTTCTTTGCTCAAAGAATCCATCATCAAATAGTTATTCACTAGTGATTGGAAAATATGAAGGTTCTAATACCGAAGCTGATTATAGATTCAATATTGATAATTTGAAACTCATTGGTGGCGACTATAATGTAGATATCACTAATAAACTAATTTCCAATTGGAAACATGATACAGTAAGTGTACAATACTGGATTGCACTTGATAAATCATCAAACGTATAAAAATAAAATGACTGAAGAAATAGAAAAAGCTGAACAAACAGAACCAACAATCACTCTTAATGATTTTACAATGATGGTAAATATCATTGATGTCTGTTCAAAACGTGGTTCTTTCGAAGGCGCAGAACTAAATGATATTGGAAGTATTCGCTCTCGTCTTGTAGCGTTTATCAAATATCATAAGCCCAAGAAAGAAGTAGAGCCTGAGACTGAACCAGAGCCAGAGCCCGAAGAAGTCGAAAAGATTCCAGAACAGTTGGAATTCGATTTTAAAGAAGAGGTATAAGTATTATGGTGGGTGTCATTTTGGCGCCCACCATATTTTACCTTGACATAAAAAACTTATTATTATATTATACATTACATGAAAGAGAATTTACTATGGGTCGAAAAGTATAGACCACAAATCATTGCTGATTGCGTTCTTCCACAAAAACTTAAAAAGACTTTTCAAGAGTTTGTTAAGAATGGTGATATTCCAAATATCATTCTATCTGGTCCGGCTGGTACAGGGAAGACCACAATTGCACGAGCACTGTGTAATGAATTGGGTCTCGACTGCTTACTGATAAATGCTTCGGAAGAAAGTGGTATCGATACCCTTCGTAATAAGATTAAACAGTTTGCTTCGTCAATGTCTCTAGATATGACAAAGAAATATAAGGTTGTCATTCTTGATGAGGCTGATTATCTAAATGCACAATCGACGCAACCTGCACTTCGTGGTTTCATTGAAGAATTCTCTGCTAATTGTCGATTCATTCTCACTTGTAACTTCAAGAATCGTATTATCGAACCACTTCATTCAAGATGTACCGTGATTGATTTCAATGAAGTGAAAATCAATGATCCAAAACTTGCATCTACATTCATGAAACGTCTGCAATTTATTCTGAAAGAACAGGATATTGAATTCGATAATCAAGCCATCGCTAATCTTATTATGAAACATTCGCCAGACTGGCGGCGAGTCATAAATGAATGTCAACGCTATTCAACTTCCGGTACACTCTCGCCCGAGATTGTTACAACTGGTGAATCAGAGATTAAGGAACTAGTAAAACATTTGAAAGAGAAAGACTTTCGTTCGATGCGAGCCTGGGTAGCCAATAATTCTGATATTGATTCTTCCATTGTCTTTCGTAGAATATATGATAATTCTTATGATATAATTGATAGTCAATCTATTCCGCCAACGATTCTCATTATGGCTGACTATCAATACAAAGCCGCATTTGTTGCTGATCGTGAATTAAACTTGGTTGCCTGTCTCACAGAAATTATGGGAACCGCAAAGTTCAAATAAACTAAATTATATTATGGAAGACAAGATTAAGAAAGTGATTGACTGGATGCCAGTAATGGAAATTCCAACGTGTAAGAGTAAGAAATATGATGAACTTGGTGGAGAAATGTGTGGAGTCTATCAGTTTGCAATTGATGAAGATATTGGAGAAATTGGAGATTCTATCATACATGAAAAGGTAGGTTATAATGGTCGGAGTGATAATATGCTTGGTCGTACCTATGGTATGAGAACAAAAAAAGGCAAGCATGGTGCAAGACACTATTGTGATCAGAATGATGTTGATAGAAATACAGTTTATGTTCGTTATCTACTGACAGAATCTACGGAAGATGCTCAAGCACTTGAAACATATATTCACAAACAAACAGAAGAAACCACAATACATGGATACAAATATGCCTGGGTAGAGGCTTCTGGTGGTCTTGATGGTGCAACAACATATATACTATCTCTTATAAGCGAACTGAATTCAATTGATATACAAAACATTGTAATCGAGGCTCGACAAATGGGAATAGATAAGTATACTAATGAGATGAATTATGACACCATTTGATTTCCTAAATTCAATCAATGAAAAAAAGAGTTATCTTTTCGATGATGTTCGGGCAGATAACTCGGGCGAAGCATCCGATCTGGATTCGGTTGATCGTAAGTATCCACCCTTCATGGTGAATCGTGGTCTATCATACTTTGTCGATACAGTAATGTTGGCAAATGAGATGAATCAAAGATTCGATCTTGCACCAAAAATGCAATATGATTTCTTATATCATGGCGTCAGAAAGAAACGTAGATTCTCAAAATGGCACAAAAAGCAAAAAGATGGAAAAGACATCGAACTTATAAAAGAAGCATACTCTATGAATCGTGAAAGAGCCGAAGAGGTTCATGATCTTATAGATATAAAGAAACTTCGGAAGTTCATGGATAGAGGAGGTACAAAGTAGTAAAAACATTGTGAAATATTAAATTTTTATAAATAGTATTATGAATGAAGATACTATTATAAAATGGACGCCTGATGATATGTTGGAGGTTACCTTATCAGAACCTGATGACTTTCTTAAAATTAAAGAAACTCTTACACGGATTGGTGTCTCTTCGAGAAAAGAACATAACACACTATTTCAGAGTTGCCACATACTACATAAACAGGGTCGATATTTCATTGTACATTTCAAAGAACTTTTTATGTTAGATGGCAAACCTTCTAACTTTACTTTGGATGATGCAAGTAGAAGAAATACCATTTCAACACTATTGTCTGATTGGGGATTACTTGATATAGTCGATGAATCAAAAGCCAAAGAAAAAACCACACTAAGAAGTATTAAAATCATATCACACAGAGACAAAGCAGAATGGAATTTAGAATCAAAATATTCCATTGGCAATGTTAAAAGTGTATAAATAAACTTTTAAAGTAACGCGCTGTTACTTTGAATGAGACGCCTACGGGGTCTTACAACACATAACCTGCCTAACGGAGGAAAAATAAAATGACAAATACATACACATGGCCAGGTCAAACTTGGACTATCGGTTTCGATTCTATGTTTAATAGACTCGAAAAATTAAATGAAAAACCATCTGGTTATCCGCCCCACAATGTGGTGAAGCATGATGATAACCAATTCGAAATTGCAATTGCAGTTGCTGGCTTCAAGGAGGAAGATTTACTCGTTGAACAAGATGAAAATGTTCTTACCATCGCATCTAAGGATGTTGATCTGAATGGTGATAAAGAATATATTCATAAAGGCATTGCAACACGAAAGTTCGATAAAGCATTCACACTCGGTGAATTCATCGAAGTGAAAAATGTGGCTCTTGTAGATGGTATTCTCTCAGTTCATCTAGAGAAGAATATACCAGAAGAGAAGAAGCCAAAAACATTCTCTATTAATTCAAAACCTGAGTTCTTAGCTGAATAAATAATCTAAGCACGGGAGCATACTATTCTCTTGTGCTTTTTAATAAACATAAACAAATATGAAAATAAAAACAATAATTAAATGGATCGTAGGCGCAATTGCTGTCTACGCAGCATATACATTCTTCTACGGCGGATCTAAGTGTGAAGCTCAAGAAGTAGTAACAAAGGCTTGGCAGATTGATGCTGAAGTTGGTCAGTACGAAAAACGTATTGACACTGGTGCTTACACCGGAGACGATGCCAGTTACGTAAAAATGGGAACTGACTTGGGAGTCTTTGGTGGACTTTCGTTTGTCGGTGATCTTGAGTATGTAAATACAGATGATTATCAGCTATACACG
>Ga0181379_1000783_pt1 | contig 15320 bp, 22 predicted proteins | sample 2SPOviralmetaG_FD_130115 | JGI IMG/M metagenome (GOLD analysis project Ga0181379, IMG submission 130115) | Marine viral communities from the oligotrophic San Pedro Time Series (SPOT) site, San Pedro Channel, CA, USA - 2 SPOT_SRF_2009-07-10 | ecosystem: Environmental > Aquatic > Marine > Strait... | reverse complement strand
AGTTTTTCATTTTTCGATGGCAACGTCTAACTTGCCTTTTTTATTTAATTCATTATACACAATAGTACCTTGTATGTTACGTTGTAATACTTCAATCCACCAATCTTTATCTTTAATTATTAAGTGTGCATTACGCCCGTCTGACAGTTCTTTCCTTGCAGGTTGCGTATCTATGCGTAACCAAACATATTTTGTAGCATAATTATCAATGTCTTGCAACACTTCTTTAAGATAATTTGGTTCGATATGTTCTAGTACATCATTACTAAACACCATATCAAATTTGTTTTTTGGTTTGTTTGCCCACATAGGTAATGCTGGATCATAACCAATAAATTCTGTATTAGGAAATTTTTCGTTGAGGTGGGAAAGAATTACTCCCTTCCCACACCCGTAATCTAAACATGTACTCGGCATCCAATAATTAATGTAATTATATGCATGACCTAAATCTTTTACTTTGCCGCCAAACCCATTAGGGCGTTTTGGATCGTAATGTAGACCTTTAAGTTCTTCCAAGTACTGTTTACTATACATTTATTCAGCCTTTGCTTTTGGCTTAGTTGTCTTTTTAGCTGGGGCTTTCTTCTTTGCCTTTGGCTTTTCGACTACTTCATCTTTTAGCACAAGAATGTCACCATCTAGTCTACCGTTTAAGTAACGTAGTAGTACACCGTATGCTGGTAGGAAGATAATTAAGCCTACTGCAATCTTAATCACAACTTGTGATCCTGCAATCTCCATCCAGTTAGCAGCCATATACTCATCTGCTGAGTTGTTAAATGCTACTGCAAAGAATGTGTATGTGTCAATGATGTTTGCAACAACTGTTGACAATGCCGGTGCTAACCACCATGCTGACATCTTCTCTCTAATGTATTGGAACACATAAACGTCAAGCATTGTGCCTACGGCGTATGCAGTTGCTGATGCAAAACCAATACGCATTGCTACTGACTGTGGAGCACCTTCAGCAAGTACTACTGCAATTGATCCAATAATAGCAAGTGGATATGCCGCAGCAATAGTTGCTCTAGCAATGTTCTTGCCTAGCATTCTAACAGTTAAGTCAGTTGCTAATACCACAAGCGGGAATGTAAACGCCGCCCATGTTAATTTAATGCCTGCAATTTCTACCGGAATAGAAACTAAAGCATTTGAAATAGTAATCACTACAACATGCAAAAGTGCAAGTTTAAGCATCATACTTTTATCAATGTTACTAAACATATTTTTATTTTCCTTCTGTTTTAGTGCCGCTTGTCCGACGAACAATATCGTCGTGGTTGAATTCAGCCCAGTATAGTTCAAAAGCGACACCATCTTCCAAACCTTCAAACTGGTGAATTTTTCCGGGCTTCACTTGTGTAAAGTCCCCTGCTTCAAGAATAGTTTCGTCAACTAGTCCTTGATCATCCTGCCAAACTCGAACAATCATCTTGCCCGATTCAACAAAAAATCCGTTCCATTTATATTGATGTTCATGTTCTGAACATTTGAATCCTGCTTTGTATTCAATACGGTGAAATTCTAGTACCCCGTTTGCGTGGATCAATTCTGTTTGACCCCAAATTTTTCCTGCTTTCATTGTCATAACCTTTCCTTATAATAAAGCACTATAGTCTATTGTTTCGCTCTGTCTGCTTATGTCTTTTACAAAAAATGCACACAATGGGTTATCGCCTTCTGTAATTGGTACACTTAATAGTTGTCCATTTTTCATTTTAGGAAAATACCATTTAACATCGTTGTAAAAGTTAATAATTTTTAATGTACCAAAATCTAATTTATAACTAGATAACGGATTGAATAAGAAAGTTTCAAACCCTCTATCATTAATACTTGTCAAAGGTAAAATTTCTACATCAGATCCAGCTGTCGAATCTCCAACAGCAATGTGCCAATCAACTGGCATCATTAATTCATGTCCGTTAATTTCCATTACAATAGCAGGACTACTAAATGATTCTAAAAATATAAGCGGTATAAAAAAGAAATCAGGTTCTTTTGGATCGCTATTATCTAGTACACTAAAGCGTACATCTTCGTCTTCACCTAATTCATCAGGTAAGTCGTTAAGTGCAAAGCACTTGTTTTCTAAGGTTAACATTCTCATATATTAATTCCAGTCTACTTTTTCAATTGTAAAAGGGTACTCTGCTTCTTTGTAAAACTTTTTACGCTGAGTCAGATGCCGCTTCGCAAACTTGCATGTTGATGTCAAGTCCCATATCTGCACGAAGTCTTTGTCTTTTGCCTTTCTTACGCCTCTACCAATTGATTGGATGACTCTTACAAAACTCTTTCCAGGCTCGATAAGAACCAAGTTAAAGATACGAGGAATGTTAAGACCCACAGCGGCCACTCCGTATGTAGCGATGATGACTTCATTAGTTCCTTCACGTATTGTATCATAAGTTTCTTTCCTGTCTTTTACCTTTACACTTCCGCTAATGAATGTGCTATCTGGTATTAGTTCTGCTAACATTTCTCCTGCTGAGATTCTGTCTACAAGTATTAGTGTGTTGCCTGATTGTTTTACATTGTTTAAAAGTTTGCCTATATATTCTACTCTTGCTTGATTTGTAACTAGATACTTTAATTCTTCTTGATAGCCTGCATGTGCTACTGTGTCTATTAGCTGTACTACATTAACATGGCACTGAGATAGCACACCCTTGTCTTGTAATTCTTTTGCACTAATGCTTCCAATAACCGGACCCAACGAAGCATGAATACTTTCAAACTCAAACTTTTCTTTAGGTACAGTACCAGTTAGTCCCCAACGTATTGGAGCGTTACGTAGGTTGCGTGTAAGCAAGTTCTTAAGAACTTCTGCTTTGGCTTGGTGTACTTCGTCAACAATAATAGTGCTCACACCTTCAAGGAATTCAGCAAGCGATAATACTGCGCTACCGTCCTTGTGCTTCTTGTCAAGAATATTTAAACTTTGCCAAGTGCATATAGTGTGAGTCTTACCTAGTTGTTTTCTGTCTCCAAAGTATACCCCTACGTCGAGCCCACAGTTAATATAGTCTTCTTCTGTTTGTTCTACTAACGACTTGTTAGGGACAATCACAAGTGACCTACCGTATGGCTCAGCTATATGTGACAGCGTTGCTGTCGTAATTGTTTTACCTGCACCAGTAGCAATCTGTTGCAAGCTCTGTGGATTATTTAAAAAGTTATTAATTGCTTCTACTTGATAGTCACGTAGAATAATGTCTTCACCTTCTGCTGGATGTCCTTCAGGCCAAACAACACCTTGATCTTTCCAGTAGTTTTCTGTGACTGGTGTAAAGTCTAATTGTATTGGATGACGTTTATCTTCAATGTCAACAATCTGTACATTGTTCTTTGCTAATACATCGCTAACAACATCAAGATGATTAACATAGCCACTGCCGCCAATACCAAAGAAAGCAACCTTACCATCCCAGCGTCCTAGCTTGTACTGTGGCATATAACGTGCATACGGCACTTCAAACTTGAGAGCGTTTGCGAGCTTTCGTCGTACGTCGACCTCTAGTCCTTCTAGCTTAATGTTTACTTCATCTTCGATTATTAACTTACATGATGCCATTATATTTTTTCTATCTTATTTGTTAAGAAAGGAGACACATCTGTATCATAATATATAACCAAATCTAATTCATTTAAATATGTTTGTATTTTACTCTTCCTTGAACATCCAAAAACAAGTGCAGACTTAGGTTGCCAGTCTTGTTTAATTAATGTCTTTACTAACTTATCTTGTTTAGTATACACTATTTTTGAGGTATTGCCAAGAGAATTATTTAAATTATTTTGTTTTATGTACTGGTTAAAATGCTTATTATCTGGTGAGTCGTTGTCTTTCCTATATAACACACAAAAATCATCATTAGGAAATATGTTTCTAAAACTATGATATACTGTTGTTAAATCATCTAATTCAGTTTCACTATCTAAACATACAAGTAAGGGATATCGATTTAACTCTAAAATTGATTCTGCAATATGATCTACTGTAAAAGATTCTGGATTTATAAGTATTTGTGTTGATGTACGTCTTACTATACGCTGACTTAAGGTAGTAAGATGTTTTACACTAGCATCTAAATCTTCTTCGTCAAAATGCTCGATACCATATAATGTTTCCCTATCTTTATATAGTGCAAGATTCTCCGGAGAAGGTTGTTCTCCAATGTCACTGATTATATAATCTACAGCCTTTTTATTTAGGTTTTTCAACTTAAATCCATATACGCCTGGTAAGTAATTATTTTTATTATTCATCATCATTTGTAACTTTTCATATTGTATATTGACTTCGTCTTCAATAGTAAATTTTCGATCTTTAAGTATTTCTATAATTCTGTAAATATTTTTTTCCGTAAGTTTAAAATAATTTATTTTATTATCGGTATCAGTTATTTTTTCTTTTTCAATTCCTGATGTTCTCAATGACTCAATCGCAGATATTAATCGTTTGTTAAATGTAAATCTTACAGCAAGATAATTAGTTCCATTTACATTACGCACTCCAATCCATTTAGATCTATCAATAGTTCTAAGTTCTAACCTAAGATTATTAATGCATTCATCAACATCAATCTCTAATTTTTCTAATACATCTTTATATAAAGATATCTTGCTTTTTACTAATTCATATTGTCGATCAGTATATGCAACACCTTTAAATGATTGTTTAGTAAGACTATTAATCAAATGTTTGTCACTATCATGCACATCGGCACCATTATAATCGTGTGTTGGATGGACGCCTGATAGTATTTCTATGCAGCTTTCTGCTGTATTGTCGGGAACTTTATTTCTAAACATACTAACATTATAGCAGGTTTATCTTAGATGTCAAGTGTTTAATAGGTATTCCTTGAGATATTTCTTGTATAGTCCATTCGGTATGTGCATAGTCATTAAGCCATTGTGTTCTGTCACCGTATAAAGGATTCTCAATATTGCGTAAGTCTTGTTCTGCTACATCAAATGCAAGACTACTTGGTCCTGTAAATGCTGGTACACCGTTAATAATACTATGTATACCTGGGTTACTTGACCAACTAACTGTAGCCCATATGTTTTTAAACTTCATATCAAAGTCGTCGTATGTCCCAGGTAAGTGTCTTGGATCTTGTCTATATACATTTTTAAATTCTTTTTCTATATGTGGTAACGGAGACCTTGGATGGGGTCTAAATATAATAGGACGTTTTGTTTGAGCTCTTATAGATGTTATAGTATCGTATACCCAATTAGACATTGATGGCATATCTTTCCACTGCAAACTCTTGTCATGCTGACCACATACTAAAATATATTCGCCATCGTATTTCCATGGTTCTACTTGTAGGCCGAGTAAACGCACACGATCAGAGCTATTACCACTGGGGCTAAAGTAAGCATCTCTATTAATCCCATTTAATCCTACCTTCCAAGTTGTGCCTCTAACAATGCCGCCAACTTCTAATACTATTGTTGGTCGTTTTTGCTGTCGATTTTGTTCCCATATATCTTTGTTTCCAGCCATACGACCGTTCCAAAGTACGCTCCAAATAACATCAATACCATCGTTACCGTTAATAACAACATCATGCCCAAGAGCATTAGCACCAGCGTGAAAGGCATCAAACACAGGCTTACTATTGAGAGCACCAAATCTTTCATGTAGATTAAACTTCTTCGTCTTCATATTCAGAAAAATCTACCCTTTCTTTTAGTCCTGCTTTAAAATGACTCAGGTACGGAGCAAGCAAACTTCTACTAATGGGAGTTTTGTGACGTCCTGTGTTTAGGTTCATCATTTTATGTCCTTTTGCTTCCATTAGTTCTACACATTTTCCATATACTTCGCCGTCATAGAATCTTCTTAATTCATATTCTTCAGCTTTATCATTATAATATATGTCTTTGTACAAATCCATAAACTGACTAAATCCTGGGTGTTTCATATTTAGAATAAAGAAACCAGTTTCACAACTATGATATTCTTTTCCATTCTTTTCGTGCCAGACACTAAAATGTGTACTCAATACATCATCTGGTGCAATTAGTTCAGTTAATAACCTAGGAAAATTTTCTGTAAAAACAGCATCAGCATCTACCCATAATAATCTATCATGGTCACTAAATTTTTCTGTAGCATCTATAATTGGAAATGCTTTTTTTGCAAATCCTTTAATTTTATGATTAGTATGTCTTCTTTGAAATTTTATAAATTCTTCACCTAACATCCAGCCAGCTGTTTTAACCCCTTTAACTTTTGGATCAAATAATTGTTCGTTATAGCAATACATAGTACCTAATCCAGAAGCATGCCTTTTCCAACTTTGTAACATTGCTTTACCAGATTCAGTATAATACCGTTTATCCATACTTGTTATTAATGCAAATTTTTTACCGTTAGTTAATTCTAAATCTCTTGGTTCGTCTGTTAATTTATCTGCTTTAATTCTATTAAAACGTCCTTTGTCAAAGTCTTCAATTGATACATGATTCTGTTGACACTCAAAGACCTTTTCTCCGTGCTTAACAACATCACCTTTTGTATATAATGTACGTGATTTCCATATAGGTAATTCCATTATTTTTCGCTCCATTGATGAGAGTCTTTCCAATACTCTTCTGTTCTTGTTATACGTAAGTCACTTGCTTTGCTTTTACCTAATGCCTTACGCCCGCCTTTTAAGTGATCTAAATATGCTCCCCATACACTATTAATAAGCGGATGTCCCTCACCTCTAATTATACCTTGTCCCCAATTTAAACAATGTGGATTCAGTTTCTTCCTTACTTCTTCAAACACAAAACTATCATGCCATTCTGACATTTGGAATATACCGTTTTCAGCTTCGTCATATACACGCTGGAATTCCTTTAAAAATGTTTGAGCCATTTTGTTTCTTAAGTTAATACTATATAGTCCACACTCTGGCCATTTGTTGTCTCTCCCGACATAGCATATATCATAAGCAGGTAACAATATTTCGTTAATACGTTTCATGTCAATAGGACTATGACATATAGTATCAGCATCCATCCACATAAGTTTATCAGTGTTACATATTGTAGCACAGTGAAATATACTATATACTTTGTGTGCAAATCTTACAGCGTCCCATTTAAATCCTTTGCCCGCATCTTTACGTAAACTACGCACAGGATCTTGACTTACATCTCCGTTTGCTTTAGGCACATCTTTCCATTTATTCTTAAATGCAACTAGTTCAGGACTCGAAGCATGTAGATCTTTAACTATGATATTTGGTGCTGTTACAACTGGCGTACAGTCTTCAGCATACGCATACAATGTAATTTCTTTTGGCCAAGTTTCAGCAAAGCTATCTAGCATTTTTTGTGCATACTTATCAAGTCCAGCTTTGTGGAACGTTGTTACTATGCTTATTGATTGGTTGATCATATATAATCCTTAATAATTTTCCATGCTGTGCCGTTACGCAAATCGTCAAAGTTAAAATGGCACATTGCTATTTTTTCTAACCAAGGCTGTCTATCAAATGTTTTTGGATCATTAATAGTTGATATATCAGTGTTTGCTACATCAAATGCTTGACTTGATCTTGGATCAGGATCCATAACATAAACCGGTATACCTTCAACAGCCGCAGCCACACCTGGACTACTATTATAAGTTACTACAGCATGACAGTCAACAAAATCTTGTTGTATAGTTGGATTGGTACTAATCCGTACCCCTGGTTGATTTACTCTTAAATATTCTTTTGCTTTGCCATCACCTGGGTGTGCTCTGACAACAATTTTTCTATTTGTATGTTTTTTAATTTGCTGTATTATATTAGGTAACCATTGCATTACTGGTAGTTGTTTCATACTCCAACCGCCATTACGTTGCAAACAAATTAATATATGCCTACCTTCTTTGCGCCAAGGTTGTACATTTATATTAAGGTCATTTCTTATTTTATCCCATCTAGTAGGATCTATATTATCTGTGAAATATGTTCCTGTTTGAGGAAATACATCATTTAAACTAAATCTTAAATAATGATGTGTATTATTTGGATCTTTCCATAAAAATAAATTACTATCAATTGCAAGTACATGCTTTTGTGCTAACTTTTGTTGTCTAATTATTTCTCTTCTAAACATCAAGTGTGGTGTACGTCCACTGTTCTCATGTACCCATCCTTGCATTACAGCAAGGTCACATGCACTATGCTGAGGTACTTTAATTTCGGTACTTTGCGCTCCAGTAACACCCATATGGAAAAAGCGTAATACATCAACTTTTTCAGCGTTGTTGTTTTTAGTTGGAATACCTGCGTAAAATATTTTAACTGTTTTCATTTAATATCCTATATGCTGTGCCGTTACGTAATTCTTCAATATGGAATTGACCATATGCTAAATGACATGCCCATTTTCTTATTTTTGTTTCATCTTGCTTTGTTGGTGTTTCTAATAAACTTAAATCTTTATCACATACAGGGTCTGCTGCTGTAGGTGCTGTAGTAAATGCAGGCACGCCATACATTACACTTTCAACTGCCGCAATGCTTTGAAATGTTACAAGTGCATGACAGTTATTAAGTGCATCGAATATAGTATTGCCGTGTACTCTTTGTTTTCTATTAGTTTTTTCTCTTATGACAATTTGTCTATCAGTATACTTTTTTATTTCTCTAATAGTGCGATGCTTCCAACTTTCTAAATCTAACTTATAAAATTTACAAGGTTTTTCACTTGGTACTACTAGTAATATATGTTTACCTTCTTTTCGTGGATATAATTTTAGATCTAACTTGCGCCATCTATCATCTGGTCTATTAATTATTTCATTATGTTGTACATCATTTTTTACAATTCTATGATATAGCTTCCAACCGTTTGGATTAGTTGGTCCTGGATAATTTCCAAAATATCCGCTATCCATATAATAAAAATCTATGTTGTCTCTGTAACAACGATCAATTAGTTTACGTTTTGCCATACTTCTAATCACTATAGGACTTGTACCAAAGTCATAATTATAATCGTGTATAGGCAAGTCTGCGCCTTGTGCAAACATATTAATATATTCGTCAGTAAGATTCTTACTTAAACATATCATATAGTTCGTCTTTCCAATCTTGGTGATATTTGCAGTTTCGATAGTTTTCAAACCAAGGGCCGCCTTCGGTATAATGTATTAATTTTGGTGTGCCATCCTCTGGCTCTTTATAGTGTCCTACTAACCAATTCCATTCAGGAGATAGCTCTCCTACTTCTTTATCTTTTAACCAACTAAATCTGTGTAGGTATGCTCCAGTTACGTCAGGATTGTTAACTAGGTCTTGGGTAAGTGCTTGATTAGATTTGTGTCCACAGTTGAATAACATTACACTTGACCAGTTCTTACGTGGATACACTGTTTGTTGTTGTCCATCCATTTTAGTTGTGGCGCTAGGAGAATAATCATGTTGTACACACATAACAGCATATTGATCGTCTGCTTGATCAAACAGTTCTTTTATATCTGTTTTTAAAATCATATCACAGTCCATAAACAAAGCCCAGCCTTTAAAATTACATAACTCGGGTATTAGAAATCTTGTAAATGTAAACTCGGTACTAGCAAGTTTATCAATGCCTCTAGTATACCATCCTGCATCACGTAGTTCTTGTTGCTTTAGTGGACGTACACTAGCATTAGATTGTTTACTAATAATACTATGCTTACAAACTTGGTATGCAATATCTTCTCTAGTATCGTATCCTACAAATACTTTCATGTTTTCATACTTCCTGATAATGCCTGTTTTAGTTCTTCTTCAGTTACACAGACAACTGCTTCTATTTTCTTAACTTGTTTGTATTCTCTTACAAGTTTTTCAATAAGTCCCGGATATACCATTGGATCAGTTATGTCTGCTTCACACATATCTTTTGATTCATAAGTGGGTTCGGTAAAAATATACATATCTCTACCACCGTCAGTGTCTTGTAAAGTCATAGCAAATACTACAACTATAATCCAGTTCATGTATCTTTCCTTTCTATATCTTCTTCAACACAGTTAGATCCGTATTGTATTTCTACTAATTTTAAATCTACGTCATGTTCGTTAGCGAGTTGATGCCATTGCCCTACAGGTATATGCAAACTTTGATGTTGTTTAAATACACCATGTAAATCAACATCTGAACTACTGTCTAGTGTATAAACTGTTGCTGTGCCTTCTGCAACAAACCAATGTTCTGATCGTTCTTGATGTCTTTGCATTGATAGTTTGCCACCTGGCGGTACTGCTAATTCCTTAACTTTTGTGTGGTTATTGTATTCATGTATCACTCTATAGTACCCCCATGTACGCTCAGTCTTAGGTGCTTTCCACTCGTCTAGTATCCAGCTACTTGAATTCTTTTTATCTTCGCCGCCAACTCCAAACGCAAATTCTACATTAGGCATATCACCATATGTAGCATACTCGGGTGTTGTTGTGTTAGTTCTATCTCCACCGTTAGCAAAGATTACTTCGATGTCTCCATGTGTACTTAGCGTATGAAAAATTGCATGACAAGCTGAATCGTCACTGTCGTCGAATCCAATTACTTTATCTACAATTTCCATTTGTTGTATTAATGCAACACGTTCGGTAAAGGGCATAAAGGGTCTACCTTTTTTACGTGTAAGCCACGCATCACTGTTCACGCCAACAATAAGTTTGTCGCCGAGCTTCTTTGCTTCTTTGAAATATTCGATGTGGCCGGAATGTAAGGGATCAAACCCGCCTGTAACTAAGACTACTTTCATGTAGATATTTATGTGCTACTTTAATAGTGTTTGGAACTTTTGGTAAAATTCATTATTTAAATGTCTACACTCTTGTAAAAACCCGTCTATTGTATTTTTCTTTTTTGTAAATTTATCATTTATGCTATCAATAAAATGCGGTTGATGTTTCATATGATTAAATTTAACACTCCAACTTGCAACTTGTACATTTTTACCTAGTAGTTGTGCCCAGTATGCACCGTGGTAACTATCGGTTACAACAGTTTTTGCACTTCCTAAAAATTCAATTACTTTGTTAAAATCCATAATATTATTTTTCATATAGGGCAGAGTTTCAGGATTTGTAAACTTACTTTTAAATGCATGTGTAAAATATACTACTTCACGTTTAGATTCATACTCTTTATCGAAAGCAGAATGCATACAACTTACACACGGCAAATAATGTTTTTCATACCCTTCTATCCAATCTCGTATTCCTATTAATGTTGTATCGTTGATCCAACTAGGGTAATATACATCACCTTTTGTTTTAGCAATATGTTTTTTACCAAAATTATGTCCTATCCCCCACAGTGTTGTAGTTGCAGGTTCCTTTGACATTAATGTTTGTATATGGTTACTAAATTTTTTATGTATTAAGCCACCGCCGCCGACAACTAAATGATTATCTTTAATAGGATAATCGTTATACATTAATTCGCCTGATTCACAAGGTATATCAAAATAACGACTAGGATTGCAATAATAATCGCCAACGTTATTTTTTACTTTTCTATGTACTTCGTATATCATTTTGGCTTGGCTATAAAGTTATGATATAAACTGCTGTTAGATGCCGTGTGCTGTTGCAACTGTTCTTTGGTACATATATTCAAATCTAAATCTAATATATTATAATTTAAGTTGTTAAAAAAGTTAAATATTTCGCCACTACCGTAATCATAATTTTCCATATGTACATCAGCACATTCAAAATAAACAAATGGTTTAGAATTTTTAATAGTTTTTTCAGCACCTCTAATTGTTTTTAGTTCATTGCCTTCAACATCTATTTTTATTAGTCCTACATTTTTTAATTTATAACTATCTAATGTTTTTACAGGAACCTTTATTGTTCTATATTTTCCGCCTTCACGTTGCTGTGTAAGGCCACTCCATCCGCCTAATTCAAGATCAATATGAAAGTCTAATGTTGCTGATACATCACTTAATGCTACACCGTGGATATTAACCCGATCGTTTTTTCTATGTTTACTATCTAGCCATTCATAAATGTTTGGTGTTGGTTCAAATAAATGTGCTGGACTATCTGGAAAATAGTAGGCTATCTTTTTAAACCAGTGACCTTTTCTTGCACCTATGTCAACTATAGTGCGTTGTGGTGTAAGATTTTGTTGTAACCAGGGAAAGATAATAGCATCTTCAGCTCTTTTAAAATTCATTTGCAATTCCATATTAAGTTAGTTTTGTGACGATCCATATGTACAACTTTAAATATTTTTTTAAATTGTACAATATCATCTGGAGTAAATCTATGGTGCCAAGTTTGTTTCAGGCCCTTATGTCCTTTTGTAGAATAATGTGTTAGTATTATCCAACGTTTAGCATATGGCTTATATGCTTTCAAAACCTCCATTGGATTTTCTAAATATTCTAATAATCCTATTGCTATGCCTAAGTCGTATTCTTTCTTTAGAGGCACTATTTCTTTATTAAAATCTGTAACTATATCTGCTGTGTCAACCCTATCTAATCCCATGTAATCTGTTACTATAACACCTTTACGCGGAACAAAATAGTTTAGTATATCTTTGTCACCACAGCCTAAGTCAAGAACACTTCCATTAAATCCTTTAATTAGTTTCGTTATTTCTTTATTTCTTACTCGCCATACATTCTTGTATGTGTACGAAATAATTTTTTCATCTTCCATATGTGTATCCTTGCTTAAGGTGTTGCCATGTTGTGCCATTAGCAATTTCTTCTAGAGTCCATTGCGTGTATGCCATATCGTACAACCATTGTGTTCTATTTATCTGGTAGTTTAATGACTCTAAATTTTTCAATGTATCACTGATATCCCAGGTCATACTTTCTTTAGACAAAGCAATGACAGGTTTGCCTAAGCATACCGCTTCAACTAATGCATTTGTATTATAGCCTAACACAACTTGACTGTTTAATATTTCAGCTTCTAGACCTTTACCACCTTCGTGTTGTCTTCTATTCTTAAATGTTTTACTTAAAACAATCGAAGGATCGTTTCTTTTTGCAATATTTTGTGCCGCCCAAGGACCTGTTGTTAAATGAGGTCGGACTACAATTTTTCTATCGCTATGTTTCCTAATATTGCTTATTAGATCATTGAACCATTCTTCGTATGTATCCCACTCATCATAAAGACTATTAAGAGTTGTGTCTCTACGATTTTGTAAACAAATAAGAATATATTCGCCTTGTGTATAAGGCTTAACTTTTATTTTTTGATCCTTGCAAAGTTTCTCCCATCTGTCACCTGGAGAATTGCTATTATAAAATTTACCTGTGTTTAAGAAATGTTCCCAACCAACTCTATAACGCCAGCTGTTAATATTTCCTTCAATATAACTATTTTTTCTAAAAGGTGTTGACTCACATACTAGTTTTGGTTTATTAGTGCTATCAATGTATGCAAATGCATGATCTATTTTTTTAAATCTACCTTGTACATTGAGTTGCCAATAAACGTCAGCATCATATTGTTTGTCTTTTTCAAACTTTACTAAATGCCAGTTTGGTAGATCAAATTTTATTGGAAAACTTTTTGCTCTCGAATGATGACTAAATGCAATTAATTTCATCTATCAAAACATAACCCGTATTCACGTAAAAAGTTTTGTTTCATATTACTATTAGCTCTAATAAATTTTGTTTGCTCTGCGTTATAATGTAACCCATAATCAGCAAACATATCTATCCAATATTGTTGTGTATTGCAATTAACATGATGATGACCTTCTTTACCAACTGGTGCATATGTCACTACAACATTTTTACATAATGCAAATGCTTGCATAAAATTGTCTACATATTTTTGTTCAACATGTTCAACAAATTCACAACTCCAGCCTAAATCAAAGTATTCTTTATCAATAGTTGCAGGTCCTTTTGTAAAATCTTGTAGTATAAAGGCATCTGGTTGTTCACGTTCTAGTCTAAGTCACCGTCAATACCGTATGCATTATATCCTCTGTCCAAAGCATTGTATACCATGCCGCCGACACCGCAACCAATATCTAAAAAAGAACTACAACCTTTTACTTTATAATGATCTAATACAAATGTATCAATATGTGTACGCCAATTATGTCCTCCTAGGTGAGGAGCGCCTTCCGGCGAATGTTGTACTCGTTTATTTTTTATTCCACTCACAGACTTGCGTCCTCCATGCCAGCAACTCTAAGTTTTACAACATTAGTAATTTGCCATTGTTTTTGATCAAGTCCTTTTAACAAACCTAACCACTTGTTACGCATAAGTGCAAATTCGTTGATAATCTTTTCATAGTCAACAACGTCTGCCTCACCGTCGACGTATTTTTCTACATCGCGGCTAGACAGAGCTCGTTGATAGTTTTCAAGATATTTCTTAAAATATGAGCTACGCAATCTACGTAGTTCAATATTTAAATAGTGTAGTATAGCTTCAATCTCTTGTAACTGATTAAAGCGATGCTCAACGATACCGGGCATTTCTGCCGCGGCACGTTCAACATTACCTTTGAGCTTTACTTCTTGACGAGCATTAACTAACTCGCTTTCAAAGAATGCTACAGCATCAGGTATCTTAGATACATCACGTGAGACTTCACTATACCATCCCATTAGTCTTCATCTTCCCATGGATCGTCTTCTGCAAAATTTTCTTCTTCTACATCTAAAAAATAATTAATTGCAGCATCTAAATGATTATCACTACCTAACACCGAAGTAAGTGTGTGATCATCTACTCCGTAATCAGCTAACATATCTACATAGCGTTCTGCCGCAACTTCAATATTTTTTTTATCGACATATTCTTTAAATAAAGTCCATACGTCAACAATTTGACCTTCGTCCATAGTTTACTCCTCGATTAATTCATGTTCGTCTACAACGACTTCGTCGTCATCCGCGGTATTTACCTCAGGTGCTAACTTTTCATTATATTCTGACATGATCATATCCATCTTAGATGGTTCCATCCAAGCCTTACGATAATCAAGATGTTCTTCTCCAGCTAGATCGATATACTTGAGTCTATTGCCTTGCTTCTCTAACAAGCCTTTTTTCTCAAATAATTCAATAAGACCACTGTAAGGATTCATACCTGTTTCGTATGGAATCTTTACTTGTACACCTTCGAACGGTTTTGCATAACGAGTTTTCATTACTTTACAACCTGCTCTAATACCACGTACTTCACTGATCTTATTACCAGCTTCGTCTTCTTTAAGTTTCATTTTCTTCATTGCAACAACAATACTTGATGCATAAACAAAACCTTGTCCACCACTGATCTTGTCATCTGGATCAAACATATCT
>Ga0181379_1000782_pt1 | contig 15359 bp, 5 predicted proteins | sample 2SPOviralmetaG_FD_130115 | JGI IMG/M metagenome (GOLD analysis project Ga0181379, IMG submission 130115) | Marine viral communities from the oligotrophic San Pedro Time Series (SPOT) site, San Pedro Channel, CA, USA - 2 SPOT_SRF_2009-07-10 | ecosystem: Environmental > Aquatic > Marine > Strait... | reverse complement strand
GCTGACGGTGAGTTGATTTTTGACGAGAATAATAACCCCCTATTCCCACCTATTCCTCCTAAGAACCTCAGAGACGACCTAGTTATCCCTGATGATTTCCTTTCATTCGAAGATACTAAAGAGAACTACGTCCTGAGAGTTTCTTCTGGTGAGGCATACGTTCAAGGTTATAAGTCAACTTATGAAACATCAGTTCATTTGTTTGGTAAGAAAGCCAGAAACCTAAAGTTCCTGCAAAACTCTATTACACAAATCACTCAGGGTCTGAACTTTGTTGTTACCAATGTATGTGGTGCTATCGATATTCAAAACATCTCTGGTGATGGTAGTGCTGTTGCTTTTGATGAAGTTATCACCTATCGTAACTATAACGACGGTTATGTTGGAAACGCCATCGATGATGACCTCCGACCACTGAATAGAGGCAACTCACCCTGGTCTACTTTCCATATTATTTGTGATGGTCCAGTTGGTGCAACCACTTTCTATTCCAATGAAGTATACAGAGAAGGTAGCAGTGTAGTTGTTGCGGCTGATACTGACCTTGGTCTTAGAAGAGGTGACACCATCGGTGGTGCCAAGATTCTTATCTCTAAACAGGTCAGACCAGCACCTAGTGGTGTTATCAGACCCAGATACTTCTATCCAGACGGTATCATCTATTCTAATGATGGATACTATGGTTATAACTCCACCTATAGAATGGGAGTTCTTACCTCTACATTCTTTACTGAGATTGCAGTTATTCCTGAAATCAACGCAGATAGAGACTGGATCGTTGGTGACTTCGTCTACGGCGAACGTAGTGAAGCTATGGGAATCGTCGAAACCGGTTCTAGTAAGAACACACTGATTGTTTCCAGCATCGTCGGTAGATTTACTAATGATGAGATTGTCTATCAGGGTGAGAAAGGATCGAGAAAAGAATCCAGAATCCTGAGAGAGGGCGATGTTGTCGCTTTTGAATTCCCCCACGCTGGCCCAGCTAATAACATTTATGACTTGAGTGGTGAGACCACAGTCACAATTTCTGCTTTGGGTGCTACACTTGAGTTGACCCAAGCTCTAGGACACATTGTGTGTCTTGATGACAAGATTGAATTGACAACTGCTGGAAGAGATAAACTTTATGACTTCCCATTCCCAGCCAACAGTCCATTCAGATCTAGTAGAATCAATTACGATGTAGTCACACTTAATGGTGTTATTGGATATGGTGTTGTTGTTCCTGCGAAGATTACCAACACACTACAGAAGACTAAGTCTTTCTTCTCTCCACTAGATGAAATCAATAACTTCTCTGCGGACATTTCTTCCCAGAATACCCTAGAGACTGAAATCTTTGGAATCGCTCAAAACAGTCTCTTCACAGGTTTTGATGGTGACAACTACATTTCTTGTGACAATCTGTCCAGTGACCCATCCGAAGAACTTATTTTCGGTGATGTGATTACTTTTGTTGATGACTCAGGTCAAGAAATCAACAAAATGGTTCACTTTGTGACCAAACCAATTGGTTATGGATCACAGAGAAGTCAGTCTAGAATTTACTTCACCACTACAGTTACCTCTAACGTTACAGGTAAGTCTGTTCAGAGAATTAGACTGAAGACAACTGGTAGTATTAGTGACACTTTGGTCTATCAACTTCCTACAGTTGTTAGTAACACTCTAGAGAAAGACCCACTTTCTACCGGAATTGACTATCAGTGTTATAGAGAGTTCCTAATCAACGTCAATAACGGCACAACTACCGCCACAATAACCACAGGCAGACCTAACGAACAGTTCCTATCCAACGACTCTAACTCTTCCGTTACCGTCGTACAGAACCTTACACGACCAGTAGACCCCAACAGAATTGTTGGTAGGTTTATCGGCACTCGGAGTTATGCGAAACAGGATAATGCGACGACCTTGATTGTCAACTTCATTGAACCAATCACTGACTCTTGTACTCTAAAGATCATCACTCCTGTTCAAATTACTAATGCCAAGGCAAAGAGAAAGATTTACAGAGAAGATGTTCTGATTCAACTTGATGCCCAACAAGCAGCAGGTAGAATTATCTCTCTTGGATTCGCTGATTGTTACAACGTCAAGTCTGTAATCAATGAAGATGGAGTTGATATCAGAGACAACTATGTGTTTGATGACGGACAAAGAGACAACTACTATGACATTGGTCGACTTGTTCTGAAAGAGGGTAGACCATCTGCTGATAGTAGACTTGCTATCACTCTTGACTACTTCGAACACGATAACCTTGGCGACTTCTTCAGTGTTGACTCATACACCGACCAAGATGGTATCGGTTTCAATAAGATTCCTGTTTATATTCCCAAGTCAAGTGAACCAAAGAATGGCTCTTATGTCAACTTCTATGAACTGAGAGACTGTGTTGACTTTAGACCTGTTGTCAACGTTACTGGTAGTGATCCTTCTGTAATTGCTAGTGTCACACCTGGTGTGGACTTCCAGAACTCCAAGAACTACAAAGATGTTAGTAAAGGTGGAAACGCCTTTGTGCCTAGAATTCCAGTTTCTGGATCTACGTTTGTTTGTGACCTTGAGTATTATCTGCCTCAGTATAATAGTCTCTTCCTGGATAAGAATGGTTCACTGACTCTTATTCAAGGGACACCAGCAGATGAGCCCACACCACCAGCTGACATCTCTATTGGTATCAGACTGTATGACATTTTCCTCCCAGCCTACACCTTCAGTGTAAAGGATATTCAAGTTCAGAAGTTCAACTATAAGAGATATAGAATGTCTGACATTCACGCTCTTGAGGGTAGAATTTCTAGGGTTGAAGAACTAGTCAGTCTGTCACTTCTCGAACAGAACGCCATCAATATGAGCGTTCGTGATGCCGTCACTGGTCTGGATAGATTCAAGAACGGAATCATTGTTGACAACTTCAAAGATCACTCTAGAGGAAACGTTCTCGACGGACAGTATAGAAATAGTATTGACCCAGACAGAGGTCACCTGAGACCCCCTCATTATACTGACTCTTGTATGATGGAAGAGGTTCATCAGACAGATGAAGAGAGAACTGCTCTTGGTTCTTACATCAGAAGTGAATCAGACACGGTCACGGTTCCTTACACTTCACAAAGGATTATTTCTACTCCTTTTGCCACAAGAAGTATCAACCTTCAGCCCTACTCTATCTTCTGTTATGAAGGAGCCATTGAACTCACTCCTCCTATTGACACTTTCAGAAACACCAACGTTCTTCCAGAAGTTGTTATTCAGAACAACGAAGTCTATTCAGCACTGGATGGTCTTACCAACACTCTGAACGCCAACAACCTTCTTGGAACTGTTTGGGGTGACTGGATCACACAGAGTGAGAACACCTCCAGGTCAAGTTCGGTGGCTGTCTCTACTCAGACACTCCGTGGTGACGAGGCAAGAAACTTCATCAATGCTGGCAACCAACCAGTTAATGGAATTCCACCAAACGTTGCTATCAGGATGCAAAGAGATCCTGGTTTCACACCTCCAGTCAAGGTCTCGACGACCACGACTATGACTAACAGGACAACTGAAACCACTGAGAGAAGGGAACAGTTTGCCAGACAACTTGTTATTGAAACTGGTAGTGTTGTCAACACTTCCTATGGTGATAGAGTGGTGGATGTGGCTCTTGCCAACACAATGAGAACCATCACTATCCGTGTTCGGGCTTCACGAATGAAACCCAACACAAGATTCTATGCTTTCTTTGATGGTGTTGACGTTAGTGATTGGGTCTCCCCCGACAACATTTCAACCGTAAGTGGACGTAGTCTCTATAGAGGAGCTCCTGGTCAGAATTCTGCTGGATTTGGCAACCCTCTGCTTACAGATGATGCAGGTGTTTTCCAAGGTTTATTCCTAATTCCTAATGGAAGGCCTCCGGTCAAAGACTATAAGTTTAGAGGAAGATTAGAAGACATCCAGTATCGTACATCTGGATCTACTAAGTCCTTCACAACAGGAACTAAGTCCTTCAGACTTAACACTGACAAGCTGGATAGATCAGATAGAACTTTTGTCGAATCACTGGCAGAAACCAACTTTGTTTCTAGTGGAGTTATTCAGGACAAACAGGAAACTATTGTTGCTACTCGTTTGCCTGAGTTTAGTGCTGGCACAAATAGGTTTATGGGTTCAGAACAAAGAACTCTTACTTCTGGTGGTACCAGCTTCAGTAGTAGTGTGGTTTCTGAGTTTGATGAGATTGATTCACTCGTTATCAACGAGATTACTAATGTTACTAACAATATTACTAACGTTACTAACGTAATTCAACCAGCACCTCAGCCGGCACCAAGACCACAACCAAATCGTGGTGACCCTGTCGCTCAGAGTTTTGTTATTGATGCAAACTATCCAGATGGGTGTTTTGTAACTGAACTTGATGTTTATCTGTCAGACAAGGATCCTATTCACGGAGTGGAAGCATATCTGGTAACTACAGATGGACAGTTCCCGACTGAGGTTGTTCTCCCACACTCTAGAGTTGTTCTAGACAGTGATAGTATCTTGAGAGTTGTTTGTGACCTCGGACCATCTGTTACTTCAACTGCTATCACGGCTGGTACCAGTGTTATTGGTCAACAGTCAGGAGCAAGTGGAGTCGTCAAGACGACAGTCACGTTTGAGTCAGCTGGAGCTAACCCAACAGCTAACGTCACGAACAAAGTTTATTATGTAACTCTTGACAACTATGTCAATGAGTTTATTCCTGGTGAAAAAATTGTTCCTCAACAGAGTCCAGAATCAACGTCTTCATTCAACATCGCTTCTAATGAGTATGATGTGAGTAGAATCGACCTCACTTCTTATGGTGAGAACTACACCGCCGCAACTGTCAGCTTCTCCGATCCTGAACTTCCAGGTGGTATTGGTGCCACTGGTGAAGCTCTAGTCAAGGACGGTAGAGTCTACGAAGTTAGACTGACTGACCCAGGTAGTGGTTATGTCAAGGTTCCTTCAGTAACAATTAACGGTGACGGTGCTGATGCGGAAGCAGTTGTTAGAGTCACTCACGGTGAGAAAGGTGTCGTTATGGGTGCCTGTACCTCAAGTGATGCTACAGCTGCTACCAAGTTCAGATTCCACGCCCCTGTGTTCTTGATGAACGACACCTATTATGCTTTCGTTGTCAAGTCTCCCAACTCTCTCGAATATAAGATTTGGGTTGCTACAATGGGTGAGAATCTTCTCAACACCGAAACGAGGGTGGTAGAACAGGCAAGTATTGGTTCTATGTTTAGATCACAGAACGGTGGACTTTGGTCAGAAGATCAAACTACAGACGTCAAGTTTGTTCTCCATCGTGCTAGGTTCCTTACTAACACAGTTTCTACTATTCAACTCCAGAACAAGCCTCTAGGTAAGATGCCAATGGCTTCTAACCCATTTGAGTTCAACAATAGAGGTTCTCTACTTGATTCTAATGTGTTCGGAGAGAACCCACAAGTTATCAGGGTCAACCATGTCTACCACGGGTTTGTCAAAGGTGATTTGACATCACTTGAGGGTGTCGTTGGAGATGTCAATGATAGAATCCACGGTGTTCCTGTTTCAGAAATTAATGGTTTCCACGAAGTCATTGATGCTGACCTTCAGACTTACACCATCAAAGTTGCAACTGAAGCCACAAGTAGTGGTCAAGGTGGTGGCAACAACATCCAGACAACATACAACAAACCCTATGAGGTTCTGAACCTCTACACTGGTTTACAGTCGGCTACCACCGGATCAGTTGCCTGTTCCGCCAGACCAACGGAAGGTGGTTCCGTAACTGGATTCAATAAGGAGAACAAATATAAACTGAGTAATGTTGAGACTATTGTTCCTATGGAGAGTTACTACTTCTCTGGTCCGAAGGTTATTGCCTCCATTCCTAACCAGGCGAAGTATAATGACACCTATCATATGAATAGACAGAAGTCTTTGGTTACTACTTTCTACATCTCTACGATAAGTGATCATCTTTCCCCTGTGGTTGACCTGACAAGAACAGATGCTGTTCTTATTAGAAACCTTGTGGATAACCCCTACATGTTTGGTGAATTCGTCAGTTATGTTTCTGAGATTCAAGTAACTAACGGTGGATCTGGATACACAACCAGACCAGCAGTTACCATCACTGGTGGTGGCGGTGTGGGAGCTGCGGCAACTGCGTCAATCTCCGGTGGTGAGGTTACTTCTATTCAACTTGATGATGGTGGATATGGTTACACTTCCACTCCTACTGTCGAAATAATCGGTGGAGGAGGACAAGACGCAACAGCCACAGCTATTGTGGCTACTACTCAGTCGGTCAACAACATCTATGGCACAAGAGATGCCACTATTAAGTTTAATGGTGACTTCGATGACACACTCCTCAACCTGAACGCTGGTGAGTTGGTTAAGATGACCCAAGATAACGTTGACAGAGACTTCCAGGTTATTGACATCAACCCAGAGTCTAGAAAGATTAAGATCAGAGGCTCAGCTATCAACTTCATCAAAGAGAACAGTGTCATTGACAACCCAATTCTCAGTGGTCTCAATATTGAGAGAATCACGAAAACTGAGTTCCAGAGATACTTCATTCCCGAAGAAAATCAGAATGGTTCCACCTACGCCAAGTGGGTTTCTAGACTATTCGTTCTGGAAAATGCCTGTGATGGTATGGAAGTTAAACTTTCCTCTATCTTCTACGGCAACGAAGACATCAGAGTCTACTTCAAGACAAAGGCAGTTGGATCTGAGAGTGACTTGGATAATGAAAACTGGATCGCCTTCAATGGTTCAGGTCTCTGTGACAACATTGAATCTATCCAAGATAGATCAATTGAACTTGTTGACCCAGCTTACATTGAAGGGTTTGAGTGGCAGGAACTGAAATACAGCATTCAAGACCTTGCTAAGTTCGACGCTATTATGATTAAGATTGTTATGACAGCCAGCAACCCAGCCAAGGTTCCTCTGATTGACAGTATGCAAGTCATCTGTAGTGAGTAATCTAAATAGTTGAAAGGTTTAACCATGAAACAAAAGGTCTCTGGCTACGACAATATCTACAAAGATCCCAAAACTGGGGTAATTGTCAACAGGTCTTCTGTTGATAGAGATAGATACAGAATAGCTAAGCAACAAGCATTAGAGAGTAAGGCTTCTCAATCCGAGATCCGCAGACTCTCTAATGAGTTGAATGAAATCAAATCCCTCCTTCACCAACTGATTAACAAATAATGGCACTACTATTTCCTGCTGATACTTCTCAGCCATACGTTGATACAACGTCCGGTCTAAAGTACGTTTATAACGATGCCGTTGGTGCTTGGGAATCTGCCATTCAGCCACCGGTCATTCTTTCGGAAAATGTTCCAGACCTCGAACTTAATGGATTCTTGTGGTATGACGCCTCTAAGTCATCTGTTTTTATTCGTCTGGGAGATGAATGGGTTCTCCTAACTAGTCCAATCTTTGGTGATGACGATGATGGAGATGGTAGTTTAAATGTAGCTGTTTTTATTGGTGACGCACCACCTGACCCGGCATTTAACGGGCAACTGTGGTGGAATAACAACGATGGAAGACTTTACGTTTATTATATTGACCCAACACCAGATGGTCAGTGGCTTGAGGCATCACCTAACATCGATGGTGTGAACTCTGGAATTGCTTACACTGGTCCTAATGCACCAACAGGAGCCGTTGAAGGTGACCTGTGGTTTAACACAACAACACAGAACCTAAGTGTTTACTACCAAGGATCTTGGGATCAAGTAGAGGCTCAGGTTCAAGGTCTTACTAGCCTTGTGGCGACAGAACCTATTTACTTATCAGGTACAGCTAACGACCCCATCGTTAATATTAGAAATGCCACTTCTGGACAGACGGGATCTATTAGAATTGCCACACAAGCTGAAGTAAATGTCGGCAGTGCTTCTGATGTTGCCGTTACTCCTTTCACTCTTAAGGGCGCCTTACTGAATTCACCTGAAGTTTATATTGTTGATGCTTCAACTACTCAGAAAGGTATCGTTGAGTTAGCTACTGAAGCCGAATCCTTGGCTGGTGTCATTAGCACAAAGGCTGTTACCCCAGACACTCTTCAGGCTGCCATCACTGCTGGTGGATCTACAGTTACTGCTGGAACTATTGTTCTCATTGCCAATGCCTCCGACGTTCCTGCTGGTTACTTCTTATGTGATGGTAGGTCTTTGTCAAGAACAGAATATGCTGCCTTGTTCGCTCACATCCAGGAACTTTATGGTGAAGGGAACGGAACTAGCACCTTTAACATTCCAGACATGACTGGTGACGTTGGTGGTGGAGTTGATAACCTTCCATATGGTGGTTATTGTATCAAGACCTGATAAATAGAAAGAAAGAGGAGTGCTATGGCCCAGATTGATTTTCCACCAAATCCGGTAGTAGGACAACAGTTTACAGCACAGAATGGTATTGCCTATGTTTGTGCCGGCGAAAGTCCTGTAATTTGGCAAGTCGTTGAAGCTGCTGCGGAATCGGGACAGAGACTTTGGAGTAGAAACACTGTTGATAACTATGTTTTCCCAGTTTATGCTGGTGACGATGTGGTTATCAAAGACGAGAGTGGAAATAATACAACTTACATTAGAGCAGGTGGACCAGGTCAAGTGGCATCACTAAAGACAGATAATCTCCTCTTCGCCCATATGCCCCCACTTCCAGCCTGAGGATAGAAATATGGCAACCTTCGTAGTTAACATTACTATCTCTGCAGGTAATGATTTCAGTCAAGTTTTTTACTTGAAGAACCCAGACAAGAGTCCGGTGGATCTTACTGGTGCTACTTTTAGTGCTAACTTAGCAAAACACTCCAAGTCACAGGATGCACTGGCAGAAAATGGTCCTGTGTATAAAATGACCCCCTTCACGGCAGGTGTGGTAGATGCCTCTTTAGGAACTTATTCTATCTCACTTTCTCCCGAACAAACGTCGGTCTTAGAAGAAGGGAAGTATGTCTATAGTGTTGCCATGACGAATACTAATGGTGTAGTTATAGAGACTATCAGTGGTCTTGCTTTTGTCGATCACGCTTTTGGGAACTTGAGGTAAGACATGTCACTTAATATTTCTGTACCTATTTCTGAACTACAAAGAATAGGTATAACGGATCCTAGAACTTTACTGGTTATTGAGCAGGACCAGATAACCAGAAATGTTACTTGGGCTGAGTTTACAAGTTCTATTGCTGTCTATCCAAGTAACCTGATTTTCAGTGCAGGTAGTGTAGAACAGCCTTCTGTTATTCTTGGGGATGAAGACTCTGGTTTCTTTGCTCCTCAACTTGGTTCTGTTGCAGTAACTACGGACAAAGAAAGGAGACTCTTAGTTGGTCCAACTGGAGTAATTGAGTTAGGTAAGGTAGAAGATTCTCCGTCAGAAGAAATTAGGACAAACGTACAAGCCTTCTTCAGATGTGATAGTGTTGTAGAAGATAACATCTTCATCGAAAAGGATGCTTACTTTTTTGGCGATGTCGGCCTACTCGGTGATATAAACTTCAATGACATCACTCTCGAAGGTTCTGGTGATGGTGGAGACCTAAACGTTAGTTCTGAGTACATTGAGATTGGTAGAAACTGTACACAGGAGTTTAAAGTTTATAATGTTACCAGAGACTACTGTAACGTAATAGGCAAAACGGACTTTACTGTTGTCCAGAATCTTCAGAATGATAATAGTATTAATGATAAGACAACCACAACCAAAGACTTGGTAGTTTATGAAGCAGCAACTTTCAACACTATCACTTCTGAGGAGACTATTAACGGTAATGATTTAATTGTATTTGATAAGAATGGAGACCTAACAGTCAATAGAAACGTTGATGCAGGTTTTATATTCGGTGATGGTCAAGGTATCAGTAACCTGAACATTCCCGACTCACTTTCTTTCAAAGGTGGTATTGACCCAACAACAGAGGCACCAGAACTACCCCTTCAACACGGTGACTTCTACTATTCTAATGCCAATGGTACTGTCAGTTCTGACTGGGTTGACATTGAAGGAGAAGAAATCAGGATAGGTCAGTGGATTTATTACTTCGCAACCCCAGAAACAAAGTGGGTGATTGGTGCTATCAACAATCTCCAGACTCCCTTCTTTATGTATGTGGATCTGAGACAGACATCAACTGGAGAGAAAACATTCAATCCTCGGATTACTGCTCAAAACACTATTGATGCAACCGGTGCGGACATTACATCAAACACTTTAGGTCTTAGTAATAAGGCAGCATCAGCAAAGACAGTTGCTGGTAACCCTGGCAATTACATCACCACGAAATCATACGTTGACAATAGAATGGTCAACGCTATATTTGATTTCAAGTTAAGCACATCCAAATACATTATTGGTGAAGCTTATGACGGAGCCTTAGCACAGACTTGGGACTTAGATGCCAGTGTAAGTGGAAATGATAACCTTGTATTGAGAACGGTCGATGGTGATTTTATCGCCAATGAAATTACAGCCGATTATTTGTTCGGTAGATCAAACGATTCAAAGACACAAGACATCCATTACAATAGTACAACTGAAACTGATCTCCCACTAACTTTAGTTACCGGAACAGGTCCATCTAATGTTGTCTATTCTGATGTAGACCTTAGATTCAGTCCAGTTGAAGGACAACTTAGTGTAGATAATGTCGTTGGTGATATCACAGGTGACATAACGGGTAATGTAACTACTTTTACTGAGTTTTATCCGATTCCACCTACGGTTGATACATACAGACAACTTTGGAGTAACCAGTTCTCAGGTGGTGAAGACATCAATGGCGAAGTGGAGTTTGCTGGCACCATTACCCCAGACACAACGGACACTAGAGACCTTGGAACATCTGATAATGTTTGGAACGATGTTTATGCTACCACCTTCTACGGAACCCTCGACGGTGATGTTGAGGTAGGTGACTCAACTAGACAAACTCTTACTGATGGTGAGTGGTTTACTGGCGGACCCTGGAATGGTTCTGAGGCTATCACTTGGGGAGTGAATGACACCTCTGACAATACACCTGACACTATTGTATCAAGAGATTCAAGTTCTAGTTTTAGTGCTAACGTCATTACAGCTCAACGTTTCGGTGGACCTCTGACCGGAAACGTAACCGGTAACATCACAGGGTCTTCAGGATCTGTGACTGGCAATGCTGCCACTGCTACTAAGATGGAGACCCCCAGAGAGATGTGGTCTCAGATAACTGACTTAGGAACTCCATCTGTTTCTGGTGACCTTGGTAACACAGGTACCATAACACCTTTGGTTGACGCTGTCAGTAATTTTGGTTCTCCGGAACTTAAATATAAAACACTGTATGCTGATAAGTTTGTTGGTAACTTCCCAAACAACTCTACTTCAACAGATCAACTCAACAATGCTTTAGGAAGAGGGGCGTATATTGAAGGAGAAATTGGTGAGTGGGATGGTTCCGTCAGTGACACTTGGAGTATAGATCCAAGGACAGAGAATGTTGCAAGTAAAACTGTTCTTCGTGATGCCCAAGGAGACTTTTCATCACACGAAATCACTGCTACTTTCATTGGTCCTCTACTTGGAAATGTTACCGGTAACATCACCGGTACTTCTGGATTTGTAACTGGGAATGCTGCCACTGCCACCAGAATGGCAACGACAAGATCTCTTTGGGGTCAACCTTTTGATGGAAGACAGAACGTCAGCACTTTTATAGATTCAACGGGTAACATTGTCCCATTGGCTGATGACCAGTACACTTTAGGAAGAGAAGATAAACTATTCACAGATGTTTATGCTGAAACTTTCCACGGTTATTTTCTGGATAACATCACTGATGTCGACAAAGTTGTTTCTTTCTTGACACCAGGGGCATACATTGAGGGAGAAGCTTGGAATGGGTCTACTGATAACTATTGGGATTCGTTTGCCAGATCTGAGAACGTTCTAAACTCTGTGGTTCTGAGAAGTGTATCGAATGAGTTTGTTGCCTCTACGATATCATCTGACTTTGAAGGTCCGTTGACAGGAAACGTAACCGGTAACATCACGGGGTCTGCGGGATCTGTGACTGGCAACACAGCCACTACTAGTAAGTTACTAACAGAAAGAGAAATAACTGTCACAGTCTCTGGAATGTTAGAAGGAACAGGATCATTTATGTTCGATGGGACAAGTAACGTGTCAGGCGATGTGGAGGTACAACTTGGTAACGTTGATATTAGTAATCTAAGTGGGTTACCACAATAAATAACAAAAAGATGTAAGTCACTATGGCCAAGGTTATAAGAATAGGGGAACTCCCCGCCGCTAGAATTATTGATAACCAGGATCTTTTGGTTATCAATAATTTTGTAGAAGATAGAACATATGCAATCACTTGGTTAGACCTTATTGGTAATATCAAAGAGATCAACCAACCTGTTATCTTCTCTAGAGGTACGGCAGCCAAACCAAGTTTAGCCTTTATTGATTATAACGCTGGTTTCTTTTCACCAGGTCCTGGACAGTTAGCCGTTACTACAAACGCAACCCCCAGAATGATCTTTGACGGTCAGGGGAATATTGAAATTGGTACTACCTGTGATATAGGTGGAGTTACTTTTAATAGTAAGGCTCTATTCAAATGTGAAACTACATTCCGTGAAGACTTAGACATCTTTGGTGATGTTGAAATTACAGGTAACCTCAATATCAATGGGGAACTGGTGTTCAATGGAGACATCGGTGTCGAGATCAATGGTAACCTGTTTGCTTATGGTGATGTTACATTTGGTGACCCTTCAAACGGGTGTGCTGGGTTCTTTGAGATCTATTCAAAGTCTACCTATTACTGTGACGCTTTCTTTGAACAGAATTTACAAGTAGATAAAGACGTTACGATTGGAAATACACTATCTTCAAGTAACTTAATTGTTAGTGGTGACACCAGTCTTCAAGGAGACGTTACTCTTACGGGTAATGTTATTGTCAATGACAACATTACGATTGACATTCAACAGGGTGATATTGATATCAGTGGAGATTTGAATGTAGGTGGTGTAATCACTGGTGATGGTTCTGGCATCACTAACTTAAACATTCCCGGAAGTCTCGCCTTCCAAGGTTCTATTGACCTAACTCAACCGGCTCCATCCGGGGTAAGTACTGGTGATTTGTATATCACAGATAACCCAGGAGTGGTTCACTTCAGTTTCAACGGCATCGCTGGAGATACCTATGAAGCTAACCAGTTTGTCTTCTACACTGTTAATGGCACTTGGGACCTAGGGTCTGTTCAAAATGAAGAAGGATTTGTAACTCTTTCTGGAACTCAAACTATAACTGGAGAGAAGACATTCACTTCAGTTCTTAATGCCTTTGGTGGCATCAACGCAACAGGACAGAGTATCTTTGCTAGAGACTTGACCCTCACTGGAAAGGGTGTTAGTGCTCTCACGTTAGCATCAGATTCTGACGTTACACTGACTACCAAATCATATGTTGATGATAGATCTGTCAATGCTATTGGTGACTTCCCTTTAACCTTTGGTGATTACATCTCTGGAGTTCCGTCCGATCAATATGATGGTTCTATTGCCATCACTGCAAACATTGAAGCAACTGTCACAAACACTCCTAACAAAGTTGTTGCTCGTGATGAGAACGGTGACTTTGCTGCCAGAAACATCACAGCAGATCTTCTTGGTCGTGCTGACGTCTCAGCTAAATTAGATATTCTTATTGATGAAGACAGTGACATCACGAGTTTCCTACTGTTTGTTGATCCAAGTAGTCCAGTAGGTGGTCCAGTAGATGGAGAGGTATCTGAATCACAGTTAGTTTATGCCGATAGTGGTCTTTACTATAACCCATCTACAAACATACTTACTACCAATAGAGTAGTTGCCAATATTACCGGTGACGTCACAGGTAATGCCGACACCGCCACAAGGTTAGAGACACCCAGAACTCTCTGGGGTCAAACGTTTGATGGAACGGCTGATGTTACAGGTGATATGGTAGAAGTGGGTAACATCACTTCTATACAAACAGATACTTATGATATTGGTTCCGGTAATAATGTTTGGGCTAATATCTATGCTACCACTTTCCACGGTTACTTAGATGGTAATGCTTTTGTTGCTGAGAGAACCAAAGAGAAACTTACGGCAGGTCTTCACGTTCTCTCTACCAATAATATTACTGAGTTTGACGGCTCACAAGCCACTACTTGGTATATCGACGAAACTCCTGAGAACGTTTCACTTAAAATTGTCTCTAGGGATAGTGATGGTAGTTTCCGTTCAAACATCATTACTGCCAATGAGTTTGTTGGTCCTTTAACTGGAGACGTAACTGGCAATATTAGTGGCTCCTCTGGGTCTTCTACAGGTAACGCAGCAACTGCTACTGCTTTAGAAACTCCTAGAACTCTTTGGGGTCAAACGTTTGATGGAACGGCTGATGTAAATGGTCAAATTCAGGACACAAATGACGTCTTCCCCAGTGTGACGTCTACTTATAACATCGGAAGTCCGAGTCTCAAATACGCCAATGTTTATGTTGATCAGATCTTTGCCGAAATTGATGGTAACTCAGGGACTTCAGATAGAGTAAATAACCCACTAACTAGAGGAGCTTACATCAGTGGCGGTCCTCTCAGTTTTGATGGATCTGTTGCCGGCACTTGGGTCATTGATGCCACTCCACTGAATAACCCTAACTTTATCGTAGCTCGTGATGGAAACGGCGACTTCGCCGCCGGAACCATTACTTCTGACTTCGTTGGTAACTTGACAGGTGACGTCACAGGTAATGTCAGTGGTTCTTCTGGTTCATCAACAGGTAATGCAGCAACAGCAACTGCTCTAGAAACACCCAGAACTCTTTGGGGTCAGACTTTTGATGGAACAGGAAACGTGAATGGTGACATCACCGACACTGGTAACATTATTCCTTCAACAACTCTTGCTTCTACAGTTGGTAGTCCCTCACGACAGTACAGTGACATCTATGCCACCACTTTCCATGGAGACCTGGATGGAATTGCCGACTCGGCAGATAAAACAAACCATTCTCTCTTTAGGGGTGTTTATGTAACAGGAACTCTTCCATCTTTCAATGGTTCAGCCAATGATACTTGGGACATTGATGCCACTCCCGATAATGTTCCTGATAAAATTGTTGCTCGTGATGCCAGTGGTAATTTTTCGGCAGGATTAATTACAGCTACCAGGATAATAGGTGATCTCACTGGTGATGTAACAGGTAATGCTAGTGGTTCCTCCGGGTCTTCTACAGGTAACGCAGCAACTGCTACTGCTTTAGAAACTCCTAGAACTCTTTGGGGT
>Ga0181379_1000781_pt1 | contig 15361 bp, 22 predicted proteins | sample 2SPOviralmetaG_FD_130115 | JGI IMG/M metagenome (GOLD analysis project Ga0181379, IMG submission 130115) | Marine viral communities from the oligotrophic San Pedro Time Series (SPOT) site, San Pedro Channel, CA, USA - 2 SPOT_SRF_2009-07-10 | ecosystem: Environmental > Aquatic > Marine > Strait... | reverse complement strand
GATTACGTCTAAAAGACTTGGATATTAATAATTTATTATCAATAAAAGGAGTTTCAGAAGAATCAATTAATCAATTAATTATTAAATATAAGACACTAGATAATATCTCTTCCGCCTCTCTTAGTGATCTAGAAGTTCACATAACTAAAAGAGAGGCCGAAAAGGTTTTTAATTACTTTAGTTCATAAATAACATACTTTTAATTTACTATTTCAATCTAGACTGTTGATTAGTAAAATAAATACGAGGAATTTATGGCATCAAAAAGACCCGAAGTTTTATTGCTAGTCGGTATGTCTGGCGCCGGTAGGTCTTCTAGCTCAAATGTATTTGAAGATCTTGGTTATTATGTAATTGAAAATTTGCCTGCTGATTTAGTTGAATCTGTAGTACAGTCCAATGATGTTACTGAAACTAATAAACAATTGGTACTTACTATTGATGCAAAAGACACTGCTGCACAATCTCAGTTAAAGCAAAGTATTGATAGACTAAGTCAATCAGGTGTTTTGACAAGAATAATTTTTCTTGATGCAGATAATGAGGCATTATTAGAAAGGTATGAAGAAAATAGAAGACCACATCCAATGGGTAAAGAGTCAATATCTCAATCCATAAAAGCTGAAAGAGAGTTACTAAAGCCAATAAGAGAAATTTCTGATCAAGTTATTGACACCACAGATCTGAATGTTCATGAATTAAGAAAAAGAATAATTGAAGGCTTCCAAGATGATACTTCAAGTCAAGATCTCAAGATTTCTGTTACATCTTTTGGGTTTAAAAATGGTACTCCAAGGGATGCAGATATAGTATTCGATGTTAGGTTCTTACCTAATCCTCATTGGAGAGAGGAACTAAGGTCATCAACAGGACAGTCTCCAATGGTAAGAAACTATGTTTTATCTTTTGAGGATGCACAGGTATTCTTAAATAAGATAAAAGATATGGTTGAGTTTTTACTTCCACGTTTTATTTCAGAAGGAAAGTCATATGTTGGTATAGCAATTGGTTGTACTGGAGGTAAACATAGAAGTGTTGTTATGGCTGAGGAAGTAACAAAATGGCTTAAAGGTGAAAAAAATGATGCTGTTGTCCTTCATAGAGATATGAAGGAATCGTAACTTGAATTTTTTCTTATTCACAAATTCCAAAATTTTAAATTCCTTGCTGCATGAAAATTTTGAATCACAGAAATGAAATCAAATTTTAATAATTTAGGCAATGTTTTAATTAGATCCGATTTAAATGTACCAATTGTCAACGGCAGTATCACTGATGATTATAGAATTTATAAATCTTTGGAAATATTAGAAAAAATAAATAATAATTCCAAAACAATTACTTTTTCGAGTCACCTTGGAAGACCAAAAAAAAATAACTTAGACCTCACCCTTGAACCAGTAGCTAAAAGGATGTCAGAAATACTGGAAAATAAAGTAAATTTTGTTAATGAACTTTATGGTAAAAAAGTTAAAGAAAGTCTAAAAAGTTTAGAATCTAAAATAAACGTAATTGAAAATCTGAGATTTAATGTAGGTGAATTGAGTAATAATAGTGAATTTGCAAAAAATGTTACTCAACCTTTCGACACATATATATTTGATGCATTCGGAGCATCTCATAGAAAACATGCATCAGTAGTTAGTTTTGGAAAATACTTAACTTCTTATCAAGGACCTTTGATGAGTAAAGAAATTGAACAGTTAAATAGTTTATTATCTAATGATAAAACTGGTTACGTGGTTTTACTAGGTGGTGCTAAAGTTTCTGACAAACTTAACTTAATTGAAAACTTACTTCCGAAAGTTGAGCATTTATTAATTGGAGGAGGTATGTGTTTTACATTTTATAAATCAATGGGGTTTGAAATTGGAAATTCTTTATTAGAACGTCCATTTATTGCGAAAGCATACGAACTTTTAAATTCTGAACATGGGCACAAAATAATCCTCCCAACTGATTTTGGAGTTACTGAATTAATTGAAAGTGAAACAAGGGAAGACTTAAATATTGAAGACTTTAAAAACAACCATATTGGTATTGATATAGGTCCAAATACAGTTTCTTTATTTTCTAAGATTTTACTTTCATCCAAGAATATATTTTGGAATGGACCAATGGGAATATTTGAAATTGATAACTTCAGTAAAGGAACTAAAGAGATAACTGAAATAATTGCTAAAGCTTCTGCTTATACATGTATTGGAGGAGGAGATTCAGTAAGTGCTATAAATAAATTCTCACATACACAATACTTCAATCATATTTCTACCGGCGGAGGAGCTTCACTGGAGTACCTAGAAGGAAAAAAATTACCGGGAGTAAATATTTATAATTCTCTTATAATTTGATAATGAAAAAAATAATAATTGGAAACTGGAAATTAAACCTCGATCATTTAGAAGCAATTCAACTCTTACAAAAAATTAATTATTCATTACCTAAAAACATTGAAGATAAAATCGAAATTGTTTTGTCACCTTCATTTACATCCATTAGATCATTGCAAACTGTAATTAGCTCTGACAAGCTTAAAATAAAACTTTCATCACAAAATGTATCTCAATTTGCTTCTGGAGCTTATACGGGTGAAGTATCTGCCTCTCAGTTAAAAAAATTAGAAATTGATTATGCAATAGTAGGACATTCAGAGAGGAGAACATTATTCAATGAAGTTGACTCAGAAATTAATATTAAAGTTAATAAATTGATTGATAGTGACATAGTTCCTATTTTTTGTTTTGGTGAGTCAACTGAGGAAAGAAAAAATGGTAGTTATTTAACTTTTATTGAAAATCAAATAAATGAGGGGTTAAAGGGATTAAGGAAAGATAAAGTAAGAAAATTAATTGTTGCTTATGAGCCCATATGGGCAATAGGTACTGGTGAAGTAGCCTCGCTTGAAGATATTGTTGAAGTTCTAGATTATGTTAAAAATATCATCAGCAAAAAACCTTTTTTTAATAACGATATTATCAAGTTTATCTATGGCGGAAGCGTTTCTCCAGATAATGCTAAAAGTATTTTAAATTCGAGAATAGTTGACGGTGCATTAGTGGGAGGAGCCTCTTTAGATGCTACTAAGTTTGTGGATATTATTAAAGCAGTCGAATTATGAACTTAGTATTTGTTAGGCATGGGCAAAGTATCTGGAATTTAGAAAATCGATTTACAGGATGGGTAGACATAGGTTTATCTGATAAAGGTGAAGAAGAAGCAATTCAAGCTGGTAAAACATTAAAAGAACTAAATTTTTTTCCAGAAATATGTATGACATCTTTCCTTGAAAGATCGAAAACAACTGCAAATTTAATAATTAAAAATCTGAATAGCAAAGATGCTTTAGAGATTGAAAGAAAAGAAATCTGGCAATTAAATGAACGACATTATGGATCGTTACAAGGTTTAAATAAACTAGAAACTTCGAAACAATACGGCGAGGATCAAGTACATTTGTGGCGTCGAGGCTTCACGACAATTCCACCTTTAGCTGAACCTGGATCCGAACATGACCCAAATACAAGTTTTGCTTATGAGGGAATTGGTAGTGAATTACCACTCGGTGAATCTTTAAAGGATGTTGTAGATAGGGTCTCTTCAACACTTAAATATATTTTAGAATCTGCGATTAAAACAAAAACACTTGTAGTTGCACATGGAAACAGTATTAGGGCAATAGTAAAAACCTTGGATAATCTATCTGATTCAGAAATTGTTGATGTTAATATTCCTACTGGCATACCATTAGCGTATAATATTACCGAATCATCAGTTGAAAAAATTGGCTATTTAGAGAATGAGAATAAGTTATTAAAACTTCAGAAAGAAGTTGAACTTCAATCTAAATTAAATGGTGAGGAAGGCTAATCTTTTATTTATGGATACAATTACTGCAATACTAATAACAGTCCACATTATTATTTCAATAGCTTTGATAGCTCTCGTACTACTTAACAGTGGTAAAGGTGGAGGGTTGTCTGATATGCTTGGCGGACCTGGTTCATCAGGAAATATCGGCCAAACATTAGCTGAAAGGAATCTGGGTAGGATAACAGCTGTAGTAGCACTACTTTTTGCTGCTACAACTCTATCTTTATTTTGGTTTCTTGATTGAGTTTGCGCGGGTGGCGGAACTGGTAGACGCGCAGGATTAAGGATCCTGTGGGGTAAAACCCGTGGAGGTTCGAGTCCTCTTCCGCGCACAAACTATGTATAAAAATATTACTGCTATTGTTAACGACCCTGATGTGACTCTGGGAACAATTACACCAGAAATCCACTTAGAGTACGCATGGGATGTAGATTGGGATTCATTACCATTGAATAACAAATACATTATTCTTGGTGGGCATATGGGTGCTTACGATACAGATAAATTTCCTTATTTAAATAATGAGAAGAAGTGGTTAAATAAAGCAGTAAAAAATAATACACATATATTAGGAATATGCCTGGGAGCACAGCTGATAGCAGAATCTATGGGTGGAAGAGCATATTTAGCAAATCAAATTGAATTTGGATTTAAAAATTTAGAATTTTTAAGTGATGATAGTATTTATGACAGTTTAAAAAACTCAAAAGTGTTCACATGGCATAGGGATACATTTGATTTACCCGCTAACGCTGAATTAGTTGCAAAAACTGAATTTCCTCAAATATTTACATTAAATAATGCAGTAGCCTTACAATTTCATCCTGAAATAGAACTAGACCTATTTAATTTATGGTATTCAAGCGACGTTTCAAAAAAAGAATTAAAAAGCTATCCAGTGGATACAGAGATTTCTTATTTGAAAATTAATTTAAGTAAGTTAACAAATAATATGAACGAATTCCTTTATAAATGGATTAAATTATAGATTTTCTAACTGTTTCTCGACAAATTTATTAAGTATTTCATATTTTTTATATAAATCATTTTCATCAATAATTAAATATCTTGTTTTAAGGTCTAGTGGGGTAGTAATGCATAGTTCATGTAACTTGTTTAACCTATTTTCATAATTTACTATGTATTCAGGTATTGCTAAGTTAATTCCATTTTCAATTAATTTAGCTATTAATCTAGATATAGATTTTTCTAATACTGTTAATTCAGCAACACTGGGTGGTAAACCAACCTCATTAAATTCTTCAACTTTACAGAATGGATATTCAGAATCAATTGATATTTTTTTTAACTTGTGAACCTCGAGGCATTCAATGATAACTAATTGCTCGGCGTTAGATATATCTTGGTGCTCAATAATTCTTACTTCAGAAACCGTTTGATGTAAGTCTTCTAAATTTTTAGAAACTAAAAAATTTTTATCATCTTTAATTGCATCACCAATTAATAACAGATACCTGGGCTCAAAAACCCTTAAGGCAGATATTTCAGTTGGGAAATAATTAATACCTGCACCAAAAATTGGAAAATCAACTAACATTATTGCTGTTAAATATCTTAAGAGACTTATATAAATAATGAGAATTGAAGACGAAATAAAATTAACTTTTGACGATGTCTTAATAAGACCTAAAAGAAGTACATTAATTTCAAGGTCTGAAGTACATCTTGAACGAGATTTTAAATTTAAGCATACGAATTCTATATGGAACGGTGTTCCAATAGTATCTGCAAATATGGATACTACCGGAACATTTGAAACAGCTGTGTCACTCCAAAAACATAAGATGATTACCGCAGTTCATAAATTTTATACAATTGAAGACTGGAAGAAAAATATTTCAGACTTAGACCCTAATTATATAGCTGTAACAGTGGGCCAGTCTGAAGAAGATTTAGAATTAGCTAAAAATATTTTCGAATTAAATAGAGAAATTAAATTTTTATGCATTGACGTAGCCAATGGATACCGTGAAGATTTTTTAAATGCTGTAAAAAAATACAGAGATACATTTAATGAAAAAATTATAATTGCTGGAAACGTAGCTACAAGGGAAATGACAGAGGCGCTGATACTTGCAGGAGCAGACATCGTAAAGATTGGAATTGGTCCCGGTTCTGTTTGTACTACCAGAAGTGTGGCAGGAGTAGGGTATCCTCAACTATCTTCTATATCAGAATGCTCAGATGCTGCTCATGGATTAGGCGGACATGTAATGGCAGATGGTGGTTGTAAATTTCCAGGAGATGTATCAAAAGCATTTGGTGCAGGTGCAGATTTTGTAATGTTGGGCGGTATGTTTGCTGGACATGAAGAATCTGGTGGGGAATTAGTTACTGACGATGATGGAGTTAAATACAAAGACTTTTACGGAATGTCCTCTACTAAAGCACAGCAAACGTATTACGGTGATTTGGCTGAACATAGAGCACCTGAAGGAAAAAAAGTAAGACTAAAATATAAAGGCCCTATTGATACAACAATTCAATCAATCCTTGGGGGGATACGATCTGCATGTTCGTATGTTGGTGCTAAAACACTTAAAGATCTTCCAAAGTGCACAACATTTATAAGGGTTACTCAAACTACCAATGAAATATTTACAACATTTGAAAATCATTGAAAGTAGAAATTTATACTAAAGATAATTGCATTTGGTGCGACAGAGCTAAAGGCTTACTAAATGCTCATTCAATAAATTTTACTGAAATTGATCTTTCTGATGATGGTGAACGACAAAAATTCTATAAAAAAATAGGAGACAATGTCAAAACAGTTCCTCAAGTTTACATTGATGACAAAAGAATTGGTGGTTATCCGCATTTAAAGGAATGGTTAAGTGGGTAGCAAGGATTCATCTAAAACAGTTTTTCTTGCATTATCAGTCAATTTCTTTATTGGGGTAATAAAATCTTTTGTAGCGGTTATTACCAGTTCAAGTGCCATGTTTTCAGAAGCTGTTCACTCTTTTGTTGACTCCTTTAACCAATTTTTATTATGGTTTGGAATAAAACAATCTAAAAAAAATAATCCAAAAGTTTATCCTTTGGGAAGGGGGAAAGAAGAATATTTTTGGACACTTGTTGTTGCTGTTCTTATATTTACAGTAGGTGGTTTAGTCTCTCTTGAACATGGGATTGAGGCTTTGAGTCATCCGAAAAAATTAGATAATTTATTTGTATCAATTTCAATATTAACTGTTTCAATTATTTTAGAAACTTATGTGTTAGTTAAAGCTGTTAAAAAATTAAGAAAAAACAGAGAAACAAAGTCGATATTAAAACTTTTGAAACAATCAAATGATGGACCTTTAATTGCTATAGTAGTTGAAGATTTCGCAGCTACCTTAGGTTTAATTTTTGCACTTATTGGTACATTAGTAACCTTCTTTACTGGTAACTCTTTTTACGATGCAGTTAGTTCAATACTAATTGGTATTTTATTGATGATTTCTGGACTTTTTTTAGGTTATGAAATGAAACATTTAATTACTGGTGAAACTGTAGATGTTAATATTTCTAATACTCTAGAAGTAGAAATTAATAAATTTGAAAAAATTAATGAAATAATTAAATCCAATTTGGTATCCGTAGGTGCTGATAAGTACTTGGCGATAGTTCACATTGATTATCTAGATTCCTTAACAGATATTGATATTGTTGAACTAAATAAAAGTATACAAGCACAGATTATAGATGTTGAACCAAGATTTTTACACTTATACTTAATCCCTGCTTAAATTAAAACATGGAAATTAAAAAACAACATTTATCAGATGAGCAATTAGAGGTAACTCAAAATTGTGGCACCGAACCTCCCTTTTCAGGTAAATTACTAAATGAAAAACGACAAGGAACTTACTTGTGTGTTGTTTGTAGGGAAACATTATTTGCCTCGAATACAAAGTTTGAATCTGGCTCTGGTTGGCCAAGTTTTTTTGATTCAATAGAAAATAAAATAAATAGAAAAGAAGATTTTTCTCATGGAATGATAAGAGTTGAAATAACATGTACTTTTTGTGATTCTCACTTGGGTCATGTTTTTAATGATGGACCAGAACCTACTGGGCAGCGTTATTGTGTAAATTCATTAAGTATGGAGTTTGTCCCTGATGAATAAAGTATTTGTTGATTATAACTGCTCAGTCTGCACAACTTATGGTCAGTGGATTAGTAAGCACGACAAACAATTAGTGATCGAAAGCCAAGAAATGCTATCTAAAAAAGAATACGAACTAGATACCTTAGTTTTTAAAACTGAAGGTATTAATTATTATTATTCTGATGCTGTAATTATGTCAATTGCTTCATTGGGAGGATTTTACAAGCTTATTTATGTTCTTAAAATTTTTCCAAAAAAAATTCGTGATGCTGTTTATAAAATAGTTTCAAAAAATAGACATCTACTTAGTTGAAATATTTCAACAAACTTAGACAGAATAAATTATTTCGCGCGTTTATCATTTTTTCAATTTTCCGTTTTTTTTATGGTTTTTTTATACTATTTACTTCCTATTTCATAACTACCAGTTTTGATGACGGATTGATGATAACTGCTCTATTTTTATTAGTGAGTATTTTTATTTCTAGAATGTTATTTAAGAAGTTTAAATTAAAATTTAATCTCTAAAATTACCAAAATTTAGGGGCGTTTCTATATTTGAATCTTTTATTATTGAAATTGTTTCCTGGAGGTCATCTCTTTTTTTACCAGTTACCCTTATAGTTTCATTTTGATAAGAGCATTGAATTTTTTTGTTACTTTTTTTTAATAATGTAATTATTTCTTTTGAAGTTGTTTGGTCTATTCCTGATTTTAAGTTAAATGTTCTCTTAACTTCTGAAGGTAATGTCTCATCTTTAATGTCTCCCAAAAACTTTATTGAAACATTTCTTTTAACAAATTTTTCTTTTAAAACCTGTTCAGCGGCAAGCATTCTATCTAAAGTACTGCTTTTTAATAAAATAGAATTTTCAATTAAGCTCACTGATGTTTTTGTATCTCTAAAGTCGTACCTATTTGAAATTTCTCTGAGACATTGGTCTACAGCATTAGTAACTTCTTGTTTATTGAATTCTGAAGAAATATCAAAAGTTGCCATAATTTTACTATAACTATTTTAGAATTCTATTAGCTAAAATCATTCCTGCAAATGCTAGAAACACAGATATCAATATTGATGTAATTACATATATTACTGAATATAAACTGCTTTCATTTTGAAGATTTATTACATCATAAGAAAATTGAGAAAATGTTGTAAATCCACCAAGAACCCCAGCAAGAAAGAAAATATTAAAATATTCACCTTTGTCTTTTGTAAAAACAATCAAAAATCCAAATAGAAAAGAACCCAATATGTTTACAAACAATGTTCCTATTTGATTAAAAGAGTAAATTTGGGTTAAAAGATTTACAATATATCTAAGAAGTGATCCAATTCCTCCTCCTAAGAAAACTAGTAAACCGTTAATTAACATGGTTCTGTCTTATTGCTTCATACATTACAATACTTACCGAATTTGCTAAATTTATACTTCTAGAGTTGTTTTGCATAGGTATTGTAAGTTGATCATATTCATTTCTTATTTCTTCTGGTAGCCCAACTGATTCTGGGCCAAATATAAGAAAATCATACATGTTTAAATTTGCATTCCAGTAAGGCTCTGTTGATTTTGAAGTAAGACTACATAATTTTGCTCCTTTATTGGTTTTAGTAAATTCTTGCCACGATCCATATGTTTTTGCTGCTGCTAGGTCGTGATAATCCAGACCAGCTCTTCTAATTTTGTTTTCTTGCATATTAAATCCAAATGGTTTTATAAAATTTACAGGCACACCACAATTAGCCGACAATCTAATAATTGCTCCTACATTTCCTGCTATTTCTGGGCTGTAAACAACAATTTCCATTATCTAATTATATTGTTATTTAAGTTACTTGAGTTATGTAAAATATTTATGTGAAAGAAATTACTAAATTATTTATGCCTAGTTTAAAGTCACTTAGATCTGTTTTCAATGAGACAAATAACACTTCTATTTCTAGAGAAAGATTCATTGATTTTTTAAAAACATTTGGTTTATTGTTGTTGGTTTTTAATTCTTTTTCTTTTTTAAATATTAATTATTCAGGAGGAGAATATTTAATAATCAATAATTCATTTTCTTCTTCCAACTCCTCAATTGTTACATGGTTTACGGTTGGATTGCCTATATTTATTTTTTCTATGGGATTTACTAATTTAATTGCATGGTATTCAAATGTAGGTAGAGACGGGAGTCAATGGAATTATTTAGCAGATAGAATAAACAGTCTATTGGGACCAGTATTAGTTTTAATTTTTGCTGTTTCTATAAGTTTAAATGTTCTTCTTAGAAGTAACTTGTTACCAAATTATCTAACTACCACTGAAGATGGAGTAATTTCATTAGTTGAATTTACATTGTGGCCTCTTTGGTTAGTTTCAATTTATATGGTAATGGTTATGTTCGCTCCACTTACAATATACCTTCATAAAAAGTACCCCTACCCAACGTTGGTGTTACTTGTACTGTTGACAATATTTATAGATATTGTTGAGGTCCCATTAAATTATTCATACATTCAAGTGTTTAATTATCTCTTCTTTTGGTTAACTATTCATCAATTGGGATATTTCTATGCAGATGGAAAAATACAGATGTTTAAAAAAAGTATTTATTTTTTATCTAGTTTAGTCCTATACGGATTTCTATATTATCAGGTAATTTTTAATGAAAATGTTATTAACTTTGCAAATTACAGATTGAATTCAATCAGTAACGAAGACCCACCATCTGCATATTATTTAATTGTTTCTTTTGCATTTTTATTTTTGTTAATATCACTACAAAAAAATATTGTTAAATTATTAAATAACAGGAAAGTATGGTTAATTTTTTCACACATACATTCAAATATATACACTATATACCTGTGGCATCTAATTTCACTAGTTATTGTTCTATTGTTTAACCTAGATACCTTATATTCTTTATTAATCCTTCTACTAATTACATTTGCCTTTGGTAATTATGAACGATCACAATTTAACCTTTCACCCAATTTTGTTAAAAGAGTTAATCCTCTGCAACCTTGGCCAACCCCTATAAAAGCAAGATTTTCTTTAAGTAACTTTAGCCTTGCTTGGATTGCAGCTTTTTTAGTGCTTCTTGGTATTATTCATTTAACCCTTGGTGGTATAGGTCAGGATGGTTTCTTTAGTATTAGAGAATTTTATTTTTTGAGAAGTAATACGTTTGAAGGAATCGGAAGAATCTTGATTGGTGTTTTGCTACTAAACACAACAGTCAGGGGATTGGCGTACAAAAATAAATTGATATTTACTGCAATATTTTTTTTATTAACCTCTTTGCTCACAAGACAATTAATTGATGAATCGATTGATAACTTTGAGTATTTATTTACTGGTTTTTTAGTTATCTATTTTATTTTTTTACTAATTCCAAAAAGTAACTATAAATTATCATCAAGGGTCAAATAACTGTGAACTTACCTAAAGGAGAAACAAGACAAGAGCTCTTGAATAGAGCCTTTCTATATGTTTTACTAATATCTGTCTCAGTCCTTATTTTTCTCAGAGTCAAATCATTACTTTTCGATCTCTTTGTAGCCGTTGTTTTAGCTGCTTTAGCTGAACCAGTTGTTTATAGATTATCAAAAAAAGTTAATAGAAAAGCATCTGCTTTCATAGCGGTATCAATTATCTTAGTAGTAATTGGTGCAACATTTTTTTCAATAATTCCAATCATGGTTCAAGAGATTTATTTCTTATCATCTCAAATTCCTACATACTTTGATAATTTTATAAATTATTTAAATGTAGAGGGTTTTGCAGTTTCCAGTCAATCCTTAGATTTAGAATCACAATTTAATACATTTATTAAAGATTACGGAAGCACGGTAGGATCTAGTGTAGTTTTTGCTGGTCAAGGTTTGCTAAAAACTCTTGGTCATATATTTATAATTTTCTTTTTTACATATTACTTAATTAGTGAGGGAGATGGATGGAGAGTAAAACTTAAAGAATCATTACCTGGAAACGTATCCAATTCTATAGACCAGGTATGGACTATTGGAGTCTCAAAAGCGGGTGGTTTTATAGTAGCAAAATTTATCTTAGGTATATTGGCAAGTTTTGTTTTATCCGTATCTTTTTTATTAATTGGACTACCTTCCCCTATAGCGCTTGGAGTTTCTGCTGGTGTATTGTCACAATTGATACCAGTTGTTGGTACTTTTCTTGGGGGACTAGTACCTTTCATTGCATCTATTTCACTAGGCACAACTTCAATGATTGCAACAGTTGCAATCTTATTGATTTATCAGGTCGTAGAAAATTATTTTGTAAGTCCTAGAGTAACAAAATCAACAATGGAAATTCACCCAGCGGTCGCAGTATTCTCAACACTTTTTGGCGCTTATACTTTAGGTGGGGTCGGTGCTATTCTAGCTTTACCGGTTGCCGCAACCGTCCAAGGTGTACTTGGAATAATAGTTCAGAATAGGAAAAGTTAATTTTTAATGTTTAATTTACCAACTTCTGCAATAAAAGCATTAGATAGTCTACTAGAACACATTCAAGAGGAAACAGTTGAACCTATTGAAGATTCAATAAAAGGTTTAAAAAGAAATTTTAAAGCAGGAAATTATTTAGCAGTATCTGCCCTTTTTATCCTTACGGGCTCTTCAATGGTATCAAGTCAAGCTTTTGATGGTCAATTTTTTATTCAAGCATTGATATATTTTTCCTTCGCACTTTTAGCTTTACTAAGCTTTGGTATAATTGTTTGGAAGATTCTAAGATGAGCACTTTTTCAGAAAATTATGAAAATTTAAAGAATGAACTAAACAAAGATCAATCTAAATTAATTTCTTTGTTATTCTTTGGAATTATATTAGGAAGAATTTACGAAAAGTTTTTAATGGTAAAAAAGTCTATAACTAAAAGATTTAGATGAGCAAAAGAACTCAAAAGATAATTGTTATAATTGTCTCATCCGCAATGGTCATAACTTTGTTGTTACCCCTTTTATCTGCTTTATAAATTGAACTTAGACAATAAATTAATCGTTGTTAAAACATCAAAAAATAAATATTTGTCAGTAATAGACAATGCTAAAGAATTTATAACTAATGAAGGAAAATTTTCATTTTCAGATATTAAAAATATACCTTCTTTGATTGAATCTTCAACTGGAGTTGTATTTAAGATTTATTATCCTTCGTATAAAGAGTTTGTTCTTTTGATGAAGCGAGGACCTCAAATTATTTATCCAAAAGATGTTGGTCAAATAATAATAGAGGCAGATATTCACAAAAATAGTAAAGTTTTGGAAATCGGTACAGGATCTGGAGCATTAAGCTTATACTTACTAAACATCTTAGGCAGTGGCGGTTCGTTAATTTCATTAGATATAAATAAAGTAAATCAAAGGAGAGCAAAAAAAACTGTTGAAAGATATATGTCTACTCATGATTTTAAAAGTGAATACAATCTTGAATTTATTACAACCAGTTTAATTGAATTTAACTATAAAGAACTTTCAGCGAAGATAGATACTATTGTTACTGATGTTCCTGAACCTTGGGAATTTTTTGAAAATAATAATATCTATAATGATGTGAATTGGGTATCCTACCTTCCTTCTATTTCTCAAGTATCTAAATTAAATGATGTTCTAATCAATAATAATTTTGAAAACATTGAAATAAAGGAAGTAATTCTTAGGGACTGGATAATTAACAATAAAATTCAGAGGCCAAGTAATAAACTAATTTCCCATACAGGATTTTTAATTTCTGGTAGGCATATCAAATATTAAGGTTCAATCATAATGCACTCGCCAGGGCATTCTTCAGCTGATTCAACAACAGCTTCTTCTTGACCTTTCGGTACATTAGCAAGTCCTTCAGCACCACCAACATTACCATTTTCTTCAGAGAATATTTTTTCTCCTTCTTTTACATAAAATAAGCCGTCATCTAAGCCAACGAAAACATCAGGGGCTATTTCTTCACAAAGGCCATCACCTGTGCACAAATCTTGATCAATCCAAACTTTCATAATGTATATATTACAATAATGTTGACTTAGTATTAATTTAAAAATAGAAATTTTAAAATAAATGATACTTCGCAATATAAATAACTGTATTTAAAGAGATATATGAAAAATGTAATAAAGAGATCAATTCAATTATTAAACCTTGTAAGTAATAATAAAAAAATATCTACAAATCAAATTAAAGACAGCATACCTGACTATAGAAATCTTTCTGAACAAGCTTTTAGGAGATCGTTTGAAAGGGATAAATCGCTTTTAAAATCTTTTGGTTATTTTCTGGATTATGAAAATGATAAATGGAGCTTTGACCAGGGCTACTCACTAGGTGGTAACTATGTATTTAGTAATATAAAAGAAAAAGAAAAAATTGATATTAAAGATTTTATATCCACTTATCTAATTATAAAAAAAAGTCTTAATTTAGAAATTGAAGAATTGGTTAATACAGAAATAGTCTCTAAAATTTTTATAGCGACAAATGAAAAGAGAAGGCTCGGATTTACATATCTATCTAAATATAGAAAAGTTAAACCTCAGGGTATTAAATTTCACGATGGCTCTTGGTACCTCGCAGCATTTGATGACGAAATTTTAAAAACTTTCAAAATTGAATATATAAATGAACTTAAAGTAGGGAATAAAGATAATTTGTTCGAAACTTCTGATGATCCATTTAATTTTTCCTGGGAAGATTCAAATACTTTTTTAAACATATCAATCTCAATACCAGAAGCTTTATATTTTGCTAATAAAAATATTTTTTCACATAAAATAATTAACCATGAAATAAAAGATGAAATAAATATTAAAACGAATGATATTTATGGTTTGGTTAAATTTTTGCTTATTTGTGAAGGTTCTTTTAAAATTTTAGCTATTGATAAACCTAATTTAATAAAAGAGGTTTTAGTTGAATAAGAAAATAAATATTAAATTTATTCAATCATTTATTAAAACTATTCAGAATAAAACTTTATGGTCTTTAGATAAACTATTAATAGAGTTAGATATTACAGAAAAAGAATTATTTTACATTTTAACTATCGTATCAGATGTTTATACAACTTCTGGAGAGACATTCATTGATTATGAAATAAATGAAGATAAAAAAGAAATTATTTTTCATTTCAGTGACAATGTATATGAATTTGTATCAATAAATGATGGAGAGTTATTTAATTTATATTTTCTCTTATCAACTGATTCAAAGTTATTGTTATTGAAAGAGAAAAATAGTTCCATCAAAGAATTTTATAATTTATTGTCTAAATATTTTTCTTTTGAAAGCTCAGATTTATCAGAATCCCTAGAATTACCATTTAGCGATCAGCCAATCTTAATTGAGTATATTAAACTTGGTTC